>Ga0209081_1000026_pt1 | contig 74084 bp, 73 predicted proteins | sample GOMGulsemesocosm_4_FD_184636 | JGI IMG/M metagenome (GOLD analysis project Ga0209081, IMG submission 184636) | Methane-oxidizing microbial communities from mesocosms in the Gulf of Mexico - GOM15B Gulf of Mexico (SPAdes) (version 2) | ecosystem: Environmental > Aquatic > Marine > Cold seeps... | reverse complement strand
AACATTAGATAAAGTCAGACAATATTTTAAATCGAGTACTGATGCTGAGCATAAATCTAAACTTATACGATTAGTAAGTGATGTAACGGGTAATGATTGCCAACAAATTTTAACTGAACTTGCCAATAATCAACCTGTTAGTATGTCTCATTATTCAGATATACTTGCTATTAAAGACGCAGGTGAAGTCAGCCGAGTGCCAGTTAAAGACATTATTTGGATAGATGCTGCTGGAGATTATATGTGTGTTCATGCATGTGCCAACTCAAAGAGCACTCAAGAAAGCCCTCAAGAAAATACTCATATCTTAAGAAAAACGATGAAGCAACTTGAAGAACATCTTGATCCAAAAATTTTTATTCGAAATCATCGCTCTACTATTGTTAATAAAAACTATATTGAAAAATTTTGTAGTCAAGCCAGTGGTGAATATTTGTTAGTATTGAAAAATGGTAAAGCGTTAAAAGTTAGTCGAAGTTACAAAGAAAAAGTTAAGCAGGCAATAAATAATTAGTTTTTCCTCATAGTTTTTTTCTTAGTTTCTCTCCCTGTTTAAGAAATGCGTCTATACTCTATTTTATAATAAAATATAAAGAGTATAAAAAATGAATGTTAGCTACATTGCTCATGTATCTGGAAAAGTGCAGGGTGTTTATTTTCGGGTATCAAGCCAGCAAAAAGCAATTGATTATGGTTTAAGTGGCTACGCGAGAAATTTGTCCGATGGTGATGTTGAAGTTTTCCTTTCAGGTGAAGAGGGTAAAGTTGAAAAAATGTTAGCTTGGTTAAAGCATGGTCCTGACCTTGCAGAAGTTACACAAATGCAACAAAAGCAAGTGGATTGGCAAGAGCATAGTTTTTTTTCTATTAGCTAATTTTACTAAAAGTTACTCTTCTATGAATTTGAAGCGCTTAATGTCTTTACCATCTCTGGTAATAGTTTCATCAAACATAACTAAAGGACGAACCCAAATATCATCTTTATTAGCGAAAGGGTGGTATACCACTAAGTACTCTTCGGTCTCACTGTGTCTAGCAAGGTGAAGTACTTGATAATAACTGCCTTTAAAATGCTGATACTTTCCTAATTTAATCATTAATTTTTCTCAATAAAATAAAGTTGTAAAGTATTATACTTTACAACTTGTAACATTAATTTTAACGCTTTAAACTCTTAAAGCTTTCTCTCCACGAGCCATGCCTACACATCCAGAGCGAGCTGATTCAATTATCTCAGTTTCGTTGCTTAATACTTCAATAAAAGCATTTAGCTTTTCACTACTTCCGGTTAGTTCTACGGTATAAACTTGCTTACCGATGTCGATAATTGAGCCTCGAAATATATCAGTAATTCGTTTTACTTCAGTGCGTGATTTTTCACTCATAGCGGTAACTTTAACGAGTAATAACTCCCGCTCAACGTGTTTACGATCAGTTAATTCAGAAATTTTGATTACATCAATCAATTTGTTTACTTGCTTTACAATTTGCTCTAAAACCTTATCATCGCCACTAGTAGCAATAGTAATTCGAGACAAACTATTATCATCAGTTGGGGCAACTGTTAAGCTTTCAATATTATATGCACGTTGTGAAAAAAGGCCAATTATACGTGATAGAGCACCTGGTTCATTTTCCAGTAAAATAGCTAAAATATGACGCATTATGATTTAACTCCTTTTTTTCTAAAACCAGTCCACAATTTGTTAATGTTGTTTATTGAATTTGTATTTTTTGCTCGATAATTCATTATGCTTTTACTCCCTTCGCAATCCACATGTCATCAATACCACCATGACGAATATGCATAGGGTAAACATGCTCTTTTTCATCAACTAGAACATCAACAAAAACAAGTTTATTTTTAATACTGAAAGCTTTTTCCAATTTTGAGTCTAGCTCATCAAGTGTGTCAATTTGAATACCTACATGACCGTAGGCCTCTGCTACTTTAGTAAAGTTAGGCAACGATTCCATGTAAGAAGAAGAGTGCCTCCCTCCGTAAACCATATCTTGCCATTGACGAACCATGCCAAGAGAACGATTATTTAAAGTAACGATCACTACAGGCAAGTTGTATTGCATGCAAGTAGACAGTTCTTGAATATTCATTTGAATTGAACCATCGCCAGTTATGCAAATAACATGCTTATCAGGAAAGGCAAGCTTCGCTCCCATTGCTGCGGGTAGTCCAAAACCCATAGTGCCGGCTCCACCTGAATTGATCCATTGGCGAGGTTTAGCAAAAGGATAATATTGTGCTGCAAACATTTGATGTTGACCTACATCTGAAGCAACATAAGCCTCTCCATTCGTAATTCTATACATAGCTTCTACCACTCGTTGAGGTTTTATTTTTTCACCTTCAACTTGTTTGTAACTTACACTTCTCATGTCACGCCATAAATGAATTTGTTGCCACCAATCCTTCAGTGCCTCTTCATCTGGGTTGTAATTAGTTGCGTTAAGTTCATCAAGTAACTGCTGCATTACAATATCAACTAAACCGACTACAGGTATATGTGCATTGATAGTTTTTGATATTGAAGTAGGGTCAATATCTACATGGATTATGGTTGCATTTGGACAGAATTTTTCAACATTGTTAGTAACTCTATCGTCAAAGCGAACACCAAGAGCAAGAATAACATCAGCATTGGCCATTGTTTTATTAGCTTCTAAGCTACCATGCATGCCTAGCATGCCAATAAAGTTCTCATGAGTACCTGATATTCCACCAAGTCCCATTAACGTATTGGTAATAGGAGCCTTTAATGTTTCAACTAACGTAGTTAAAAGTTCTGAGGCATCAGCTAATACGATACCTCCTCCAGAGTATACGACTAACTTTTTCGCTTCACTTATTGCTATTGCTGCTTTACGAATCTGTTTTGGGTGCCCTTTAACGTTAGGGTTATATGAGCGCATTTTAACTTTCGTTTCAATGTTAAATGGTGCTTTGTTTTGTGGTATAAGTAAGTCTTTAGGCAACTCAACTACTACTGGGCCTGGTCTTCCCGTATTAGCTATATAAAATGCTTTGGCAATAATATTAGGGATTTCGGCTAAATCGCGACAATTAAAGCTGTGTTTAATTATAGGGCGAGTACAACCAACAATATCCGTTTCTTGAAAGGCATCATTGCCAATTAAAGTTGTTGGTACTTGTCCAGCTAAAACAACCATTGGAATTGAATCCATATATGCGGTTGCAATACCCGTAACACAGTTTGTTGCTCCAGGACCAGAAGTCGCCAAAACAACTCCTACTTCACCAGTAGCTCGAGTATAGCCGTCTGCCATATGCGTAGCTGCTTGTTCATGGCGTACTAAAACATGCTCAATTTCGTCTTGTTGAAAAATTGCATCGTAAAGATCTAAAACTGAACCACCGGGGTAGCCAAAAATATACTTTACCTTAAGTGCTGATAATGCTTTAACCACCATTTCTGCACCAGTAAAAAGCTCTGTTGTCATGTTGATACCTATAGTCTTATTGACGATATAAAATATAAAAAACCCTCGGTCTAGATTAGAGCGAGGGTTTGGTTATTTATTTGCTTACCTATTTTACTTAAAAGCTAACGTTTCAAACAACCTAATCCCCGCAGTGATTTGACTATCACTACGACCATGAGGACGACGCTGCAGTTGTTACTTTTGAAAATTGAATACATATACTATATAAATCTAATGTTTTGTAAGAAGGTAAAGCTTGATACTATTTTTAAAGGGTTTAACAATAACTGTCAACCTTTAAATACATAATGGATAAAATTTATTGAAGTCACGTATATTGATTTATTATAAAAAGTGAAAGAATTATGTTAATTACTTGTTTTTGCTATTTAAGCACTCAATTATGATTTATAGTTATTGCCGTTACATTTAATGACAATATCATTTTAGTATTTAAGTTAAGCTTTGAATAAATAAACAAAGGGATTGAAAATATGAACATTATAAAAAGATTATTAGTTACAGCATTGGTTATCGTTGTGGCAAGCTGTTCAAGTACGTATGATGCAAAAGTTGATTTTGATAAAAATACTAATGTTGATACGATAAATTATAAAACTTTCGCTTGGTTAACTTCAGGTAAAATAATGGCACCAGCAGAAGATATTAATCCAGTTATGAAACTGCGTGTTGATGAAGAAATTGAACAAGCATTTATAGCTAAAGGTTACCAATTAGTGGCTAATGCAGAAGAAGCTGACTTTGCTATTTCTTATACTGTAGGTAACAGAGATAAAATTAAAGTAAGCAGTTATCCTTCAACTTATAACTCGAGCTTTGGTTGGGGACGTGGTTATTACGGTGGTTATTACGGTGGTATGTATGGAACTCATATGGGAACCGAAACGCGAGTTCGTCAATATACCGAAGGTAAACTAGCAATCGATGTATATGATGTTAAGTCTCATCAACCAGCATGGCACGGTTGGGCAACTAAACGACTTACCTCTGATGATAAAGAAGCACCATCATCAATGATTAAAGATGTGGTAAATGAAGTGGTTACACAGTTCCATTAATTTTAATTGATCTTTTTGATACAAAAGCGGCTTCGGTCGCTTTTTTTGTTTATTTTTAATGCTTTTTTCATTTTCTGCATTACACTCAATAGTAGGGCTTAATTGAGATAGAAAAACTAATTAAATGAATGACTTTATTTTTAAAGAAGAAGCAGAAGAAAGTGTAAACTCAATTGCTGCCAAGTCCAATAAAAAATGGCGCATTTTGGTTGTTGATGATGACGAATCTGTTCATCAAGTGACAAAATTGGTTTTATCTGATGCAGAAATTGAAAATCGTCAATTGGAAATTATTTCAGTATATTCAATGGAAGAAGCTAAGGAAAAACTGTTAAAAGAGACTGATTATTGTATGGCTTTTGTCGATGTGGTTATGGAAACTGACCATGCAGGTTTAGAGTTAGTTCAATGGATAAGAGAAGATCTGAAGAACCAAGATATACGCTTAGTACTCAGAACAGGGCAAGCAGGATCGGCCCCAGAAGCAAAAGTCATTAAAGATTATGATATCAATGACTATAAAGAAAAAACAGATTTTACCTCTAATAAAATGATTACCACAGTATATGCTAGCATCCGTGCTTATCGTGACATAATGACGATCCAGCGTAGTTTAGATGCTTTTAAAAAGTTAATTGAAGCTACCCATGACTTGTTAAAAAAAGATCAACTTAAATCTTTTGGATCGGCTGCACTAAATCACTTGTTATCATTAATGAATGTTGATAGCTCTGCCTTATATATTGCTAGGACTCAAGTTGACTTTGACCAACACTCCTCTAGTTTAATTATTGCTTGTACTGGTAAGTATGTCTGTGAGTCAGACTCGTTAGAGACTTCAAATATCTCTGATGATGTTAAAGAAAAAATTCAGCAAGTATTCTCAAGTAAAAAGCATTATAGCGATTCTCAGTGTTTTGTGGGTTATTATCAAGCTTCTGTAAATGCGGCTTCTGTTCTATTTATTGAGTTTGAAGATGACAATGAACATTTCAAGGCAAGTTTAGCCGAGTTATTTGCAACCAACGTAGCTTTAATTTTAGAAAGTTTAACTAAGCAGAAAGAGATTGAAAGAACGCAAAAAGAGTTGTTGTTTATTGTAGGTGAAGCCGTAGAGGCACGCAGCAAGGAAACAGGATGTCATGTAAAACGTGTTGCTTTGCTATGTGAATTATTAGCATTAAAATTAGGCTTAGAAGAGACCTTTGTTGAAGCACTTCGTTTAGCAGCTCCATTACATGATTTAGGAAAAATCGCGATACCTGAACATATTTTACACAAACCAGGTAAGCTTGTTGGTGATGAGTGGGACATCATGAAAACTCATGCGCAAGTGGGCGGTGACATTCTTCAAAAATCAACGGTTAGTGTGTCAAAATTAGCTGGAAGGCTGGCCCATTACCACCATGAAAATTGGGACGGTTCCGGTTATCCTGATGGCTTAGCAGGGAAAAACATTCCCATTGAAGCAAGAATTATGGCCGTTGTTGATGTGTTTGATGCATTAGGCTCTAAACGATGTTATAAAGAGGTTTGGTCAGATGATCAAATTAAAGACTTTATTATTTCCGAGAAAAATAAGAAGTTTGATGCCGCTTTGGTTGATATAATTATTGATAACTTCGATGAATTTACAGCAATTAGAGCAAAATTTCCTGATAATTAGTTGTAGGATTTCATGTTTCATCATAAAAAAGGTAGTTTTAGCGCTTGGATGTTAAGACTTAGAAAAATAATACGGTGGCCTCTGATGACTGCAAGAGAGCCTGAAACCTGTGCTCAACATTCATTTGAAGTCGCGTTAATTAGTCATCAAATAGCCTTAATTGGTAAGATAAAATTTAATCGTAGTTATGATCCTTCAACCATTGCTCTAGCGGCTCTTTACCATGAGGCTTCTGAGTCCGGAGGTGTTGGTGATATTCCGAGCCCATTAAAATATTATAATCTTGATTTAACCAAACAAATAAAAAAAATAGAAAGTGAAGTAGAGCATTCAATGGTGTATGAAGGCTTACCTGAATATTTACATAAGGCTATGGCCCCCTTGGTCATTCAAGCAAATGTGGATAAGGAAACTAAAGCTATTGTTAAAGCCGCAGATGATTTAGCCGCATATCATTATAGTTTATCAGAAGTAAATGTTGGAAATAGAGAGTTTATAGATGCGGCTAAATTATTAGAGGGTAGGGTTAATAAACATTGTGAGCAATTACCAGAAGTACAAGAATTTTTTCAATCTCAATTTCCAGCTTGTATGCAAACACTGGACGAACTTTCTCGTCCAGATTAACCGTTGATTATTTATGCATGTTTACACTTGTATGTAGGTTGAAAAGAAGTTTTTCAACTTTTCTATAGCAGGCACTAATTCATCGACATGTGGTAAAAATACTAATCTGAAGTAGTTTTGTGCTTTAATATTAAAGGCACTACCATGAACAAGTAATATTTTTTCTTGTTTAAGTAAATCTAAAATCATTTTTTCATCATTGGTGATGTTAAATTTTTCCGCATCTACTTTCACAAATAAATATAATGCTCCCATCGCTGGGTGACATGATAAACCATCGATATCATTGATCATTGTGGTAGCCACATTACGCTGTTTTAATAATCGCCCGTCGCCTGAAATAAGCTCATTAATACTTTGATAACCGCCTAATGCGGTTTGAATAGCATGTTGACTTGGTACATTAGAGCACATGCGCATTGAAGCTAAAATTGTTAACCCTTCTAAGTAATCTTCGGCGTGAATTTTAGGACCAGAGAAAACCATCCAGCCGGCTCTAAAACCGGCTATTCGGTAATTTTTAGATAAGCCACCCATGGTAATAATAAACACATCTTGGGTAAGTGATGCTGTTGGAATATGCTTAGTCTCGTCATATAAAATTTTATCGTAAATCTCATCACTAAAAATAATTAAGCTATGCTTTCGAGCAAGCTCAATGATACCTTGAAGAATTTCTTCGGGGTAAACTGCGCCAGTTGGGTTGTTTGGGTTAATTAAGACGATGGCTTTGGTTTTATCCGTTATTTTACTTTCCATATCTATAAGATCAGGATACCAACTGTTTTCATCATCACAAACATAATGTATAGGGTTACCGCCAGATAAAGCTACGGCAGCTGTCCATAACGGATAATCTGGCGCAGGAATTAATACCTCATCGCCATTATTTAATAAACCTTGCATCGACATAACAATAAGTTCACTAACACCGTTGCCAATGAAAATATCATCGACACTAACATCTTTAATTCCCTGCTGCTGAAAATATTGCATCACAGCAACACGAGCAGAGTATATGCCTTGAGATTCGCTGTAACCTTGCGAACTAGGTAAGTTATGTATTACGTCCTTTAATATATCGTCTGGAGCTTCAAAGCCAAAAGGGGCAGGGTTGCCTATATTCAGTTTAAGAATTTTGTGGCCTTCATCTTCTAAGCGACGTGCCTCGGCTGCTATTTGTCCTCTAATTTCATAACAAACGTTGTTTAATTTAGATGACTTTATTATAGCTTTCATGATGAATATACTTCTTTAGTTTTATAAGATTAAGTTAATTATGTATTGTTGCTAATAATGGCGGGCATTGAAATAGTTAAAGCTAAGTTTTTAATGATAATTTGTACAATTTTAGTTGAAAGTGGCATATTAAATTTGATTGTCGAAATTTAAAACATAAAAAAGGCGAATTTTAGGCATAAAAAAAGGGGGGTTAGACCCTTTTCTCAATACGCCTTAAAATTTATTTAAAAAGCGACATAACATCATCAATAGCAAGTAGTGATTTTTCACCCGTGATACGATTCTTTAATTCAATTTGCTGTGAATCTAAATTTCGTTCACCAATAATTAATAATAATGGTGTGCCCATTAACTCGTGATCAGCGAACATAACACCGGGACGTTCTTTTCTATCGTCAAATAAAACTTCAATGTTCGATTGAATTAACTGCTCGTACAAAGCTTCTGCTGTTTCCTTTACACGAGCAGACTTTGCCATATTCATTGGAACAATAGCTACTTGGAAAGGAGCAATAGCCTTTGGCCACTTAATACCAAATTTGTCATGATTTTGCTCTATAGCCGCAGCAACAATACGTGAGACACCAATACCATAACAACCCATTGTTAAGGTTTGATTTTTACCACCTTCGTTTAATACGGCACAATTCATAGCTTCGGCGTATTTAGAGCCTAGTTGGAATATATGGCCAACCTCAATACCACGTTTTATAACGATATTGCCCTGCCCACAAGGGCTTGGATCGCCTTCAACAACATTACGTAAGTCTGCAGTGTCACTGATTGAACAATCTCTTTCCCAGTTAACGTTCATATAGTGGATGTCATTTTCGTTAGCACCACAAACAAAATCACTTAACTGTGCTGCACTTCTATCAACAATAACTTCAATTGTTAAGCCAACAGGGCCAATCGAACCAGCATTGCAATTTGCTGCTGCTATTAGTTGCTCATCAGTGGCAAATGTTAATGGCGCTGAAATTTGTGGTAGGTGCTCGGCTTTAACTTCATTAAGTTGATGATCACCTCTAAGTACTAGCGCAATAATAGGTACTTCACCTTGCTCATTTTCAATACCACACACAAGTAAGGTTTTAACGGTTTCTTTAATATCAACTTCAAGGAAAGTTGCAACATCATCAATAGATTTAACATTTGGTGTCGCAACTTTTGCTAACTCTTGACTTGGTTCAGCGCGTTTTTGGGTTGGTGCTAAAGCTTCTGCTTTTTCAATGTTGGCAGCAAAATCACTAATATCACTAAAAGCAATATCATCTTCGCCTGAGTCAGCTAATACATGAAACTCATGGCTAGCATCACCACCGATAGAACCGGTGTCAGCTAATACAGGACGGTAATCTAAACCTAAGCGGTCAAATATACGACAATATGCATCGAACATAACTTGATAGGTTTTTTCTAAACAATCTTGTCCTAAATGAAAAGAATATGCATCTTTCATTAAAAATTCACGGCCACGCATTACGCCGAAACGAGGACGAATTTCATCTCGGAATTTATTTTGAATTTGAAATAATGCTAACGGTAATTGTTTATAACTATTAAGTTCATTCCCGACAAGCTTTGTGATCACTTCTTCATGTGTAGGTCCTAAAACGAAAGAGCGTTTATGGCGATCATTTAATCGCAATAACTCTGGGCCATAATCATCCAAACGACCTGACTCTTCCCATAAATCAGCAGGCTGAACCATTGGCATTAATATTTCATTAACGCCAGCTCGCTGCATTTCTTCTCGAACAATGTTTTCAACTTTTCTTAATACACGTAAACCCGTCGGTAACCATGTATATAAGCCTGAAGCTAGGTTTCGTACAAGTCCTGCACGGAGCATTAATTGATGACTAATTACCTCTGCACTAGCAGGGGTTTCTTTTAAGGTAGACAGTAAGTATTGGCTGGTACGCATTACTAAAAATTTCCGAAAAACTCATATAAGCAAAATTGTTTTTTAGTTACATGAAGACAAATATAATTGCCGCTATTCTAGCAGGGTGATTAGAGTTGAAACAGCAATTATTTATAATTTTATTATGAATAATGTGACGTTAACCTGCGAGTTACTATTATTCATAATGTGCCGATTGTCTAAGAAAGTATTTATTGCTAAAGTCTGTGTTCATTTCTTTAGCATGTAGAGAGTTTCAGTTGTTAGATTTCACCTTACTTAGTCTGTTTATTCCAACTTTTTTCATTGTTTCGATTACCCCTGGTATGTGCATGACCTTAGCGATGACTTTAGGTATGTCAATTGGTATCCGAAACACTGTATGGATGATGTGGGGAGAGTTAATGGGTGTAGCCACTGTTGCTATAGCATCAGTAATTGGTGTCTCTGCCATTATGTTGCAGTTTCCACAAATATTTGCTGTATTAAAACTAATAGGGGCAAGTTACTTGCTTTATATTGGTATTAATATGTGTCGTTCAAAAGGAAAGTTAGCAATATCATTAAGTAATGATTCATCGAGAAGCATCAGCAAGCGCAGTTTATTTAACCAAGGGTTGATCACTGCAATTGCTAATCCTAAAGGATGGGCATTTATGATATCTTTATTACCTCCTTTTATTAATAAGCAATATGCGCTTATTCCTCAGCTCTCAGTTTTAGTTATTGTAATCTTGATCTCAGAGTTTACTTGCATGATGATCTATGCAACAGGCGGTAAAACTCTAGGTAAAGCACTGTCTCAACAAAGTAATGTAAAACGTCTAAATAGAGTATCAGGTACATTAATGATTGTTGTTGCGATATGGTTAGTGATCAGCTAATTTCGATAACTATATTTTCTATGCACTTTATATAGTGCATAGAGTTATTCCACCTTGTTAAAGAGAAAGATATGACAATAGATTTGTTAAAAGCAGATTACAAAAATAAACAGCATGCTAAAGATTTAATTATGTTATTAAATGCTTATGCGCTTGATCCTATGGGGGGAGGAGAAGCTTTAGCTTCCGATGTTCAGGAAAACCTTGTAGCAACGCTAGCTAAACGTGATGATGTTTTTACTGTGCTTTGTTATGTTGATGATGAACCTGCAGGTATTATTAATTGCGTTGAAGGTTTTTCTACATTTAGTTGCAAACCTTTAATTAATATTCATGATTGTGGCGTATTAGCCAAATTTAGAGGTATGGGTATTAGTCTTAAAATGTTTGCAGAGGTAGAGAAAATAGCGGTTGAACGGGGGTGTTGTAAATTAACCTTAGAAGTATTACAAGGTAATAAAGTTGCTAAACAGGCTTATGAAAAATTAGGGTTTTCAGGGTATGAGCTTGATCCAACGCTAGGTCATGCACTTTTCTGGGAAAAGAAGTTAAAGTAGTTATACTTGATACCAATTCTAGTCTACATAGAAAAAAGCCAGTTGTTATTACTAACAACTGGCTTTTTTATTTACTTGAAGTTTTAAAAGAGCTTACAAGCTAGGCTTTGTCGCTGCAGCAGAACTTCTGCTGATTGCATCTGTTGAGATAGCGCTGCGACCTGAAGTTTGATGTGCCATACGATCTTCATTAGCCATAAAGCTAGTTGGGATTTCATTCATGGTAGTAATCGTTTCAGTTTTTATCATAGGTGAAGAAGCTCGACCAGATAAACGATTAGCTTTTTTCACTTGTCGTGCTAATTTTTTATCTTTATTAGGTGACTTTTTCGTTATTTTAGCCTCAACTTTTTTTACTTTAGCTTTTGGCTTAGTTTTCAGTTTTTCTTTTGGTTCTTCAATCTCCGATTCAGTCTCTTTAGCTGTTTGAACAGAAACTTCTTTTGCAGCAGTTACTTCACTACTATCATTATCAGTAGCTTCAGCAGTTACTTTACTACTATCATTGTCAGTAGCTTCAGCAGTTACTTCACTACTATCATTGTCAGTAGCTTCAGCAGTTACTTCACTACTATCATTGTTAGTAGCTTCAGCAGTTACTTCTCTACTATCATTGTCAGTAGCTTCAGCAGTTATTTCACTACTATCTTTATCTGTAGCTTCAGTTATTGAAACTTCACCAACAACGTCATTAACTTCTGTTTTATCCTGTGCAACTGCATCTTGAATAGAATCAGTACTTACAATACTTTCAGCTTCTTGATTTGACTCAACTTCAATAGTTTCATTAACAGCGTTACTATTGCTAGGTACTTTAGTTACGCTTTCAGATGACGCTTCATTAGCAACAGTTTCAGGTTCTTCGTTAACATCAGTAAGTGGGAGGTCTTGCTGAATCTCTGCAGAAGTAATTGGTTCAGAAACAACAGGTTTAGCTTTATTTGTTTCTACTTCTTTAGCCGTTACTTCAGTTACTTCTGTAACAGAATTCTCTGTTTCAAGGTTCTCTGTTTCAGGGTAGCGAGCTTCAATAGCTTCGTTATGTTCTTCTGCAACATTTACCGATGAATCTTGTACTACATCTTCAGGCTTTTTGTCGCGGCGTCTACGCTGTCCGTTAGAGCGTAAATGTCTAGGCGAACGTCTATTGCGTGAACGTTCTTCCTTGTTCGCTTTATTGTCTAAAGTAGCCTCTTGTTCACTATCATTTACTACTGGGTCGGTACTAACAACTTCTGAATTAGCGCTTTTAGCCGTTATTTCAGGCTTATTTATTGTATCACCAGTAGATGCGTGAATTACTGCTTCTTGTTCTACTTTGGTTTTAGTAACACGAACTTTTTTACGATTAGTTCTGCGTTGGCGACGTTCAGTTACAACTTCTTCTTTAACTGGTTTGTTTTTATCATGTACAGGTTTTCGATTTTGACCCTTAGTTTTAGGCGTTTGCTTGTTAGCATCGTCACGATCAACACGTGCGTTACGATTTTTATCGCCAGTTTTAGCATTTCGATCATTAGTTCGCTCGTTCTTACGTTCATCATTACGATTGCCACCACGGTTGTTACGTGTATTGCCACGGCGTTGACCTTGGCGACCTCGTTGTTGACCACGGTTATCTTGATGCTTAGGTTTACTTTCTGGAGCCTTTTCTTCTTTGACTACCTCTTCTGAAGTAAATAGGCCTTTTAACCAAGCAAAGAAACCTGTTGGATTACCTTTAGTAGGTGCTGGTTGCTTTAAAGCGGTAGCGCTTGTTGATTCGCTAACTGGAGCTACTTTAGGTGCTGCCATACCTTGACCCATCGCTTGAATTAAAGGCTCATCACGTTTTGCAGCCTCTTTATCAAATTTAGGCATTTTAGCTTCTTCAAGCTCAGCTTCTTTAATTGAGATGTCGTAACTTGCGTTAGCCACTGTTTCATCATTCTTTACACGTAATACTTCGTATTGCGGTGTATCCATATGCGGGTTAGGAATGATTAATACACGAACCCCATGATGTTTTTCAATGTGCATTACCGAGCGACGTTTTTCATTGAGCAAATATGTAGCTACAGGCACAGGTACTTGAGCTTGTACGTGTTGCGTATTTTCTTTAATGGCTTCTTCTTCCATTAAACGAAGTATAGATAAAGCGAGTGATTCAACACCACGTACTTGACCTGTACCGCTACAACGAGGACAAACACCTTGGCTGGTCTCGCCGATTGACGGACGTAAACGCTGACGTGACATTTCTAATAAACCAAAACGGGAAATTCGACCCAATTGAATACGTGCTCTGTCCTGATGAACAGAATCACGCATACGGTTTTCTACTTCACGTTGATGGCGTACAGGGGTCATATCAATGAAATCGATAACAACTAGGCCGCCTAAATCACGTAAACGTAATTGACGAGCGACTTCTTCAGCTGCTTCTAAGTTAGTATTAAACGCTGTTTCTTCAATATCACTGCCCTTGGTGGCACGTGCAGAGTTAATATCAATAGAAGTCATTGCTTCAGTTGGGTCTATAACAATTGAGCCGCCAGAAGGTAAGCGTACTTCACGTTGGAAAGCAGTTTCAATTTGCGTTTCTATTTGATAATGCGTAAATAAAGGCACGTCACTGTTATAAAGTTTGATTTTGCTTAGGAAGTCAGGACGAACTATTTCAATGTGCTTTTTAACACTCTCAAATGTTTTAGGGCGATCAATCAATACTTCGCCAATATCACGACGTAAATAATCACGAATCGCACGTAAAATAAGATTTGTTTCTTGATGAATCAAAAATGGTGCTTTACGGCTTTGAGCAGCATCACTGATCGCTTTCCAATGATGCAATAATACGCTTAAATCCCATTCTAATTCTTCGTAAGCTTTACCTACACCAGCAGTACGAACAATTAATCCCATGCCTTTTGGTAAGTTTAATTTACTAAGGGAGGCTTTTAATTCGGTTCGCTCATCACCTTCAATTCGACGAGAAATACCACCGGCGCGAGGGTTATTTGGCATTAATACTAAATAACTACCTGCGAGGCTAATAAAGGTAGTTAACGCTGCGCCTTTTTGGCCGCGTTCTTCTTTATCTATTTGAACAATAACTTCTTGGCCTTCATGCAATACATCCTTTATGTTAGGACGACCTTGAAATGTATAGCCTTTAGGGAAGTATTCGCGGGCAATTTCTTTCATTGGCAAAAAGCCATGACGATCAGCGCCATAGTCAACAAAAGCGGCCTCTAGTGAAGGTTCAATACGCGTGATCTTTGCTTTGTATATATTTGATTTTTTTTGTTCGTGACCTGGACTTTCAATATCTAAATCGTAAAGTTTCTGTCCATCGACAAGTGCTACGCGCAATTCTTCTGATTGGGTAGCGTTTATTAACATACGTTTCATAGTTTGTGTGACTCATTTTTTAGTCACAACACACTAGTGTTAAGTACACAAAGCAGTGCAATCTGTAGTGATGTAACAGCTATTTGTCAACCTCACGGGTGTCAAACTTAACGTGTCATCAAACCACGCTAAGCTGTTATAAATTCTGATTGTTTCTAATTAGCTATGACATGACTTATTCAAAAATCATAGCGTTATTGTTTCTTTATGTGCTCAGCGAGTGTGCTGTGCGTACTTATTTGCAGGTATTTAACAAAATAATTTTGCCTAGCGATGTTTTACACTTTTTTATGGCTAATTTTATTGTTAGATGAAAGCTGTTTGTTGCAAAGTAAGTTAATTTAAATAAATTGCTTTATGGAGCAGGGCTAGTATCTTTTAAGTGATAAAAACTGTTTATGCTTTTCCTAACAAGTTACACACGTTAGTTGTTCAATAGGCCGTACTATTAGCGTGTCAATTTCCTATGATTAGGTTATGCATACTAATGTGGCCGCAGTTTGCCTCTTACGTCTCTCTGTAAAACTTCTAAAATTTAATGCTCATTATCTACTGTATGACAAGTTTATTGCCAAGAAAACAATCTTTATCAAGCATTAACCTACCTATTATCCCTTATAAAGTAGGATAAGCCAATAAAAAAACAGATTAAATGTCAAAATACGGCAAAAAAAGTATGTTAAACTGCGCCCATGAAAGAATCTATACCAAATAAACGCCAAGCCATGTCACAAAAACCACTAAAACAAAAACCAGAGATACAAAAACCAAACTCTGCAAATAATCAAGCTGATGATAAACCTAAAGTACGATTTATCACTATTGATGTTGAAGATGCTGGTCAACGGATTGATAACTTTTTATTAAGAACGCTAAAAGGTGTACCTAAAAGTCATTTATATCGTTTAATGCGTAAAGGCGAAATACGGGTAAATAAAAAACGTATTAAGCCTGTTTATAAATTAGCTGTTGATGATATTTTGCGTATTGCGCCAATTCGCGTGTCAGAAAAAACAGATAATGTGTCTACGGGGTTAACTATTGTGGCTAACCTTGAAAAGCAAATATTGTTTGAAGATGACAGGTTAATTGTAATTAACAAACCTTCAGGTATGGCTGTTCATGGTGGAAGTGGTTTAAGTTTTGGGTTAATCGAGGCGCTTAGAGCATTACGTCCAGATGCACGTATGTTAGAGCTAGTTCATCGCCTTGATAGAGACACGTCTGGCTGTTTAGTTGTCGCTAAAAAACGTTCTGCGCTGCGCCATTTACATGAGCAATTACGTAATAAAAAAGTACAAAAATTTTATCACGCTTTGGTGAAAGGCCATTGGCCAACAAAATTAACGCGCGTTACTGAAGGGTTGAAGAAAAACGATCTTAAATCAGGTGAGCGCGTAGTGATTGTTGATAATATTAACGGTAAAGAATCTGAAACCCGCTATAAAGTATTAGAGCGTTATCGTGGTGCAACTTTGGTTCGTGCGTTTCCTGTAACAGGAAGAACGCATCAAATAAGGGTTCATTGTCAAGTGAGTGGTCATTCTATCGCGATGGATTCAAAATATGGACATGAAATTTTTGATGCTGATATGAAAAGCAAAGGTTTAAAACGTTTATTTTTACATGCAGCTAGTATTGAGTTTACTCATCCTAAAACAGAAGAACGGTTAAAGATAGAAGCTCCCCTTGAGCCAAGTTTAGAGAAATTACTGACTAAATTAGTGAGAGAGTAGAGAACAGATATGCAGCATTATAAGTTAGTTATTTTTGACTGGGATGGCACCTTGATGGATTCAGTTGATCGTATTGTCTCATCAATGCAATCAGCAGCAAAAACCGTTGGTTTAGCGATACCGTCACATGAAGCAGCAAAACAAATTATTGGTTTAAGTTTAACAACAGCATTGAAAGAGTTGTTTGTTGCCATAACCAATGAACAAATCGATGCCATGTTAGTACAGTACAAATATCAATATTTAGAAGGTGATGTTACACCAACGCCTTTATTTGATAATGCGTTGAATTTGCTAACCCACTTAAAACAAGAAAATAAGTTACTGGCTGTGGCAACAGGTAAGGGCAGAGAAGGCTTAAATCGGGTGCTACAGGTAAGTGAAACAAGCGACTTTTTTCATACAACCCGTTGCTCTGGCGAAATGCCATCGAAACCTGATCCGAAAATGTTGCATAGCATCTTAACAGAATTAGATATTGCCCCACACGAGGCAATAATGATTGGTGATACTAGCCATGATTTGAAAATGGCTCAAAATGCTGGTGTTGATAGCATTGGTGTAACTTATGGGGTTCATAACAAGCGAGTACTTGAACAATACTCACCGAAAGCAATAGTTAATTCGTTAAGTGAACTGCATCAGTTATTGCTCGGCTAATACATCAAGTCCATGTTGTTTAAGTAATTCGATCAATTTAATTAATGGTAACCCAATTAAAGCGTTGGGATCATCGCCTTCAAGCTTTTTAAATAAGCAAATCCCTAAACCTTCGCTTTTAAAGCTACCAGCACAGTTATAGGGCTGCTCAGCTTTTAAGTAGCTCTCTATATCTGTTTTCGATAGCAGATTAAAATGTACTATAAAAGGCTCAATTAATGATATCGCTTTATCACTAAAACTATCATATACACATAAACCGGTATAAAAAGTGATTTTCTTATCACTAAATTTGGATAGTTGTTTTACGCCATTTTCAAAATTATGAGGTTTGCCTAGAATTTCACCATCACAAACGGCTACTTGATCTGAACCGATAATGAGTGCATTTGGAAATTCTTTAGCAACCGCCTTTGCTTTTTCAATAGCTAAGCGTTCAACAAGTGCTTGTGGTGTTTCGTTTGTTAAAGCTGTTTCATCAATATTGGGTTTAGCACATTCAAAAGCTAAATTAAGTTTTTCTAAAATACTTTTACGAAAAGGGGAGGTAGAGCCTAAAACTAAGGTTTTCATGGTGATCCTTATAAATGAATTAATTGCTCAGTTTTGGTGAACAAATAAGCAAAAACTATTCAAGAACTGCTATTATAAGGTCAATCTATAGATTTTAAATGAAATAATCTAATTTTCTTTTGACACTTGCCTCTAGGGGCTTTATTATGCGCGCCTTATGCAGAATCTTAAGCTTCCGATAACAATTAGTCCAACCCGTAGTGCACAGCGCAGGCTTGTGTGCGAGGGTGTATTTAACGTGTCGGATATGACTAGGCTGCTTGCTGTCAGCGAAATGCGTAGCAAGCATGTTCAAGTTGGTGTTAAGTTTGATGTGGATGAACGTGGTTTGACAGTAATGTCTGGCACGGCATCGGCATTAGTTGCATTAACTTGTCAGCGGTGTAATGAACTTTTTGATACTGAACTGAAAGTAGAGTTTACTTTTAGTCCAGCAAAAAATGAAGAAGCAGCTGAAAATATTCCGTCATATTATGATGTAATAGAATTAAATGAAGATGGTGAAGTGAACTTACGAGAGCTAGTGGAGGAAGAGTTATTACTCATGATCCCATTAATTCCTCGGCATGAAATCGAAGACTGTTCAGCAGAAGCTGATAGTGTTTGGGGTGAATTGCCAGAAGAGCTTGAGAAGCCGAATCCATTTGACGTATTAAAACAACTCAAATAGTTAAGCCGCATTTAGCAATTTAACTAATAACCGATTTTAGGAGTAACTCATGGCAGTTCAAAAAAGCAAAAAGTCTCGTTCAAGACGTGGTATGCGCCGTTCACATGATGCTTTAACAGCAGATAACTTATCAGTAGATCCAGTATCAGGTGAAACGCATCGTCGTCACCATGTAACAGCTGATGGCTTTTACAAAGGTGTTAAAGTAATCGCTAGTTAAGCGACTTTACTTTAACATCCTATTTAAAGCTGATAAATCTACGCTTGAATAGTCAAAAGATTCTAACTTTAGCGTTAGATGTTATGGGGGGCGATCAAGGCCCTCCAATAACAATTCCCTCTGCAGTAATGGCAATTAATCATCTGCCTAATTTGCATCTAATTCTTTGTGGTGATGAAAATATCATTACAACAGAACTTGCACGATTAAATATCTCCGTTCAAACCTTAGCGCATCATAAACAATTATCTATTTTTCCGACTACTGAAGTAGTTGAAATGGATGAAAAACCAGCTTTTGCTTTGCGAACTAAGAAAAACTCATCCATGCGTAAAGCATTAGATCTTGTTCATGATGGTAAAGCTCAGGCCTGTGTAAGTGCGGGTAATACAGGTGCCTTATTCTCTATGGCACATTTTGTGTTAAAAACATTGTCTGGTGTTGAGCGACCTGCATTAATTTCATCATTACCTACTCATGATGATGATAAGCATGTGTTTATGCTTGATTTAGGTGCTAATGTTTTTTGTGATTCGCACGTGCTTTATCAGTTTGGTGTTATGGGCTCTGTAATGGCTCAACAAGTTGATGGTATCGATAATCCTCGTATCGCGTTACTAAATATGGGGGAGGAAGCTATCAAGGGTAGCGACCATATTAAACAAGCTGCACTTGAATTATCGGAAAATATAGACATTAATTATATTGGTTTTATTGAAGGTGGAGATATCTTCTCTAATAAAGCCGATGTGATTGTTTGTGATGGATTTGTTGGTAATGTGGCACTGAAAACTTGTGAAGGAGTTGCTCGTTTAGTGTATAAAAAATCTAAAACACTCTTTACACAAAATATTTTAGTCAAAATACTAACCTTTATCCTCAAGCCTAGTTTAAAAAAGTTATTTAAATCGATGAACCCCGACCAGTACAACGGTGCAAGTTTGATAGGATTGCGCGGTATAGTTGTAAAGAGCCATGGTAATGCAAACTCAAGTGCCTTTTTCTCAGCTATAATGGAAGCAGTTAAAGAGGTTGAACGACAAGTACCTGAAAAGATAAAGAACTCTTTAGAACAAGGTTTGTCGCCTCGATAATATTTAACACTGTTGTTTACATTGTTTATAAATAAAAGAGTAACAAATAAAAATGCAAAATATATCCTTACAAGGTAAGTTAGCCTTCGTATTTCCAGGTCAAGGCTCTCAAGCCGTTGCGATGTTAAGTGACTTTAGTGACAATAGCATTGTTCAAAACACTTTTAATGAAGCATCAGATGCTCTAGGTTATGACTTGTGGCAATTAGTTGCGCAGGGACCTGTAGAGCAACTTAATCAAACTAATTTCACACAACCTGCGTTGTTAACGGCAAGTGTTGCGTTATGGCGTGTTTGGCAAGAAGAATCTGATGTTATGCCTGCAATTCTAGCTGGCCATAGTTTAGGTGAGTATTCTGCACTTGTTTGTGCTGGCGTAATTTCGTTAACTGACGGTGTAAAATTAGTCGAAAAACGTGGTGAGTATATGCAAGAATGTGTACCTGCAGGTGTTGGTGCAATGGCTGCTGTTATCGGCTTAGACGATCAAGCCATTATCGATTCCTGTACACAAGCTCAAGAAGATGAAGTTGTGGCGGCTGTTAATTTTAATTCTCCAGGTCAGGTTGTTATTGCAGGTCATAAAGCAGCTGTTGAACGAGCTGGTGAATTATGTAAAACCGCGGGTGCAAAGCGCGTGTTACCTTTACCGGTAAGTGTTCCTTCTCATTGTGCTTTAATGAATGATGCAGCGGTTAAACTAGCTGCTGATTTGGAAAGTATTACTTTTAATACACCAACAATTAATGTTGTTAATAACGTTGATGTAGCAGTTGAAACAAGTAGTGAGGCTATTAAAAAGGCCTTAGTTAAGCAATTATATAGCCCGGTTCGTTGGAGTGAAACTATCAAACAAGTAGGCGAACAGGGGATTACTCAAATGGTAGAAGTAGGACCAGGGAAAGTATTACAAGGGTTAGTTAAACGAATTAATAAAGCGATTAGTTGTGTGTCTTTAAATAATGAAGATTCATTAGCAAAAGCAAAAGAGCTAACGCAAGAAAGCTAACATAGCTAATATAAGTAACAAATAGGAAATAATATGTTTTCATTAACAGGAAAAGTGGCACTTGTTACGGGTGCTAGTCGTGGTATTGGTAAAGCTATTGCGACACAATTACAATCATTAGGTGCTACCGTTGTTGGTACTGCTACATCAGAGCATGGCGCAGACAAAATTTCAGAATACTTAGGCGCTGGTAATGGCTTAGTATTGAACGTGACTTGTGATGACTCAATTAGCGCATTGTTTGCTGGTATTAAAGAAGTTCATGGCGCAATTGATATTTTAGTTAATAATGCCGGTATCACGCGTGATAATCTGTTTATGCGTATGAAAGATGACGAATGGCAAGATATCATTGATACCAACTTAACCTCTGTTTTTAAGGTAAGTAAAGCGGCAATTCGCCCCATGATGAAAAAGCGTAATGGTCGCATCATAAATATTGGCTCTGTTGTTGGCTCAATGGGAAATGCAGGGCAAGTAAATTATTCTACAGCCAAAGCAGGTTTATTAGGTTTTACTAAATCGTTAGCGCGTGAAATTGCTTCTCGAGGCATTACTGTTAATACTATTGCGCCAGGTTTTATTGATACAGATATGACTCAAAGCTTAACTGATGAGCAAAAAGAAGGAATTTTCTCTCAAGTTCCAGCTAATCGTTTAGGGAAACCAGAAGAAATTGCCAGCACTGTTGCTTTTTTAGCCTCTGATGCTGCTGCATATATTACCGGTGAAACTATTCATGTTAACGGTGGTATGTATATGGTGTAACCCTTAAATATAAAGGGCTGCATTGTTTTATATAACTATTCTAGTGTCGAAAACAGGTTTGACCACGCAAAAAAATAAAGTTATAGGCTTGCATGGTAAGCTTTTGACGAATACACTACACGCAATTTGAAAAACTACACTTTCAGTAAGTAAAGGAAAAAAAATGAGTACTATCGAAGAACGCGTAAAAAAAATAACTATTGAGCAATTAGGTGTTAGTGAAGCAGAAGTAAAAATTGATTCATCATTTGTTGACGATCTAGGTGCTGATTCATTAGATACAGTAGAATTAGTAATGGCGTTAGAAGAAGAATTTGATACAGAAATTCCTGACGAAGAAGCTGAAAAAATTACTACAGTTCAAGCTGCAGTAGATTACGTTACAGCTAACCAGTAATTGCTGGCTAGTAATTATTAGTTACGTTGCAGAACGTAGTTTGATATAGGTAATTGAAAAAGGGCGGTATACTTATCATTTAAGTGGCCGCTTTTTTTATATCTCCTTTTTATACCAATGGTATTAACTTTTTAAGAGGTAGGACACAATGAGACGTGTTGTAGTTACCGGTCTTGGTATGCTTAGCCCATTAGGCAATACACCAGAGGCAACTTGGGAAAACTTACTGCTTGGTAAAAGCGGTATCAGTAATATTGAACATTTTGATACTTCTGAGTACACCACTAAATTTGCAGGTTTGGTGAAGGACTTTGATGCGCAAAATTATATGGAAAGAAAAGAAGCCAAAAAAATGGATCTTTTTATTCAATATGGTGTTGCTGCGGGTGTTGAAGCGATTAAAGACTCCGGGATCGAAGTCAATGATGAAAATGCACCGCGTATTGGTGTTGCCGTTGGCTCAGGTATTGGTGGCTTAGGCCTAATTGAACAAAATCACGAAAAAATGCTTAAAGCAGGTAGTCCGAAAAGATTATCGCCATTTTTTGTCCCTTCTACAATCATCAATATGATTTCGGGACACCTTTCCATTATGTTTGGTTTGCAAGGCCCTAATATCTCTATTACTACGGCTTGTACTAGTGGCGTGCATAATATTGGTCATGCGGCTCGAATGATTGCTTACGGTGATGCCGATGTTATGGTTGCTGGTGGCGCTGAAAAAGCTTCGACCACCTTAGGAATGGGCGGATTTGGTGCGGCTCGTGCACTATCCAGACGTAACGATGATCCTCAAGCTGCTTCTCGCCCATGGGATAAAGATCGTGATGGCTTTGTATTAGGTGATGGGGCTGGTGTTGTCGTTGTTGAAGAGTATGAACATGCAAAAGCCCGTGGTGCAAAAATTTATGCAGAATTAATTGGTTTTGGTATGAGTGGCGATGCTTATCATATGACATCACCGCCAGCTGACGGCGCAGGTGCTGCTCGTGCAATGCAAAACGCTTTAAATGACGCTAAGTTAAATGCCAATCAAATCGGTTATATTAATGCTCATGGTACTTCAACTCCAGCAGGTGATATTGCAGAGACAAATGCTGTAAAATCAATTTTTGGTGCCGATGCATATAATGTATTGATGGGGTCAACAAAGTCAATGACAGGGCATTTATTAGGTGCTGCAGGAGCTGTAGAGGCAATATTTAGCATCCAATCCCTAATTAATGGGGTTGTACCACCAACTATCAACTTGGATAACCCAGATGAAGGCTGTGACTTAGATTATATCCGTGGCTCTGCTCGTGATATTAACTTAGAGTACGTGCTGTGTAATTCATTTGGTTTTGGCGGAACGAATGGGTCGTTGATCTTTAAGAAGGTGTAGCGTAAACATCTATCTATAAAGATTATGGTGACTTAAAAAACTTGAAATCAATTGATTTAGCCTGAATACTTAGCAGTTAAACCCAAACCATTTTAATACGCTAGTCTCAGGCTTTTTATTTTTCTATTTTCAAATTTAACGTGATCCTTCTATGAAATTTTGCTCGGTTAATGGAATACAACAAAATCATATCGATATTGAAAATCGAGGCATTGCTTATGGCGACGGCTTGTTTACTACAGCAAAAATTCTCAATGGTAATGTTCAATACTTAACTGCACATATTGAGCGCTTGATTTTTGGTTGCAAAAAGCTCGGAATTAAATATCCTTCTGCAGATGAATTAAATTCACAACTCGTCTCTATAGCAAAAAACTATTCTTTAGCAGTACTCAAAGTTATTATTATAGCTAGCAGTGGCGGGCGTGGTTATGCCCGTTCTAATATTAATAGCCATGATTTGATTATCATGGTGCATGACTATCCCAAGTATTATGATGAGCTTGCCGACACTGGAATGATGCTAGGAGTTAGCAAACAAAAAATCGGGCTTAATCCTATGTTAGCCGGCCTAAAGCATTTAAATCGCCTTGAGCAAGTGTTATTAAGACAAGAGCTATCAACCAGGGATGAAGATGATTTGTTGGTGACTAATATGAGTAATGAGGTGATTGAAGCAACGAGTGCGAATGTTTTTTTTTTCTTAAATGAAAAACTATATACACCAGACGTCACCCTAAGTGGTGTTAATGGTATTATGCGCCAAACCATATTACAGCACTATCCTGAAACTATCGTAAAACCTTTTTCTTTAAATGATATAGCCCAAGTACAGGCAATGTTTGTTTGCAATTGTGTTATGGGGATTATTCCTATTGCTAATTTTAATGGTCGAGAACTACCACTAGATTTACCAATAGGTATTCGTGATGGTGTTAAATATAAAGCGATAGGCTTTTAATGAAAAAAATACTCTATGTTTGTATAAGTAGCGCTCTTGTAATCATTATTGCTTTTTTTCTTTTACTAGAAAAGCAAATGATTCAACCTTTGCCAATAGCACAACATCAATTGCTTACTGTTAAACAAGGTACCTCTGTTGCTTCGTTTTCAAGAGAATTGGTAAATAAAGAATGGATTGATAATCGGTTTTGGCTTAGAGCATATGCACGAATACAACCAGACAAAACTATGATTAAAGTTGGAACCTATCAAGTTTTACCAAATTCAAGTTTGCAAAGCTTGCTTGCACTGGTCACGAGTGGAAAGGAGTATCAATTTAGACTCACTATTGTTGAAGGAACAACCTTTAAGCAATTAATAGCCCTATTACAGAAGCAACCTCAGTTAACACATAGTTTAAAATCACTCAGTGTAGAACAAATATCGAAACGGTTAGAAATAGCACAAATTAATCCAGAAGGGTGGTTTTTCCCTGAGACCTACGCATTTACCCAAGGCGCTGAAGATTTTAACGTATTAAAACGTGCCCATGTATCAATGCAAAAAACTTTAGCAAAGCTTTGGCAAGAAAGAGAGGTAGGTTTACCTTATGAAACACCCTATCAAGCTTTGATCATGGCATCGATAATTGAAAAAGAAACAAGTCATATACCAGAGCAACCTCTTATAGCATCAGTATTTATAAATCGCTTAGCAAAAAAAATGCGCTTACAAACTGATCCAACTGTAATTTATGGCTTAGGTGAGCGTTATCAAGGGGATATAACTCGTGCTCATTTAAAAGAGAAAACAGCTTATAACACTTATCGAATAAAGGGGCTTCCGCCAACACCAATTGCAATGCCGGGTTTATCAGCTATTAAAGCTGCTCTTAATCCCGCTATCAGCGATTATTACTACTTTGTTAGCCAAGGAGATGGTAAGCACGTCTTTAGTCAAACACTTACTGAGCATAATGTTGCAGTTAGGAATTATTTGGCAAAGCAGAGAAATAAAAAGCAATGAATATTTGCACGTTGACCCTATATGTATCGTTGAATTTATGAAGAATATTCTAGTTTCAGATATTTTTGGTAAAACACCCGCTCTAGTAGCCCTCGGTCATTCAATTAAAGCGGATGTGATTGTTGATCCTTATGACGGTAAAAATATGAATTTTAAAGATGAAGTTCAAGCATATAGCTATTTTACCGACAATGTTGGTCTTGAAGGATATCTCGAAAAGTTATCAAAAGTAATTAAAGATTACTCCTGTGAGTGTATATTAGTTGGTTTTAGTGTCGGTGCTTCTGTTATTTGGAAGCTTTCTGAATCTACATCGGTACACTTGACTAAAAGAATTAAGTTGGCTGTTTGTTATTATGGCTCGCAAATAAGACATTTAACTAAGTTAACACCGATGTTTGAGGTAAAACTTGTTTTCCCTAAAATGGAGCCTCATTTTGATGTGCTTGCACTACAGAATATTCTTACCCATAAAGAAAAAGTTAAGACATGGCAGGTTGATTATTTGCATGGTTTTATGAATACTCACTCCGATAATTTTAATCGAGTTGGCTATAAAGAGCATTTAGAACTGTTGCGACAAGATATAAAACTCAGTAGTTTATCTACTTAAGGTGATTCACTGAAAACTAAACTTGTTATACTATTGCTCGTTGTATTTTTGTGAAACAAAATCTAATTAAATGAGAAAAATATGAAAAAAGGCTTTATGGTTGTTTTTGATGGCAGTAACGGTGCTGGCAAAACGACAGTAATTAAAAGTGTTGAAAAACACCTACTTTCAAAAGGTTTTGATGTTTTACTAACGAGAGAGCCTGGTGGAACACCTATTGGAGAGAAAATTAGAGAAGTGATTCTAGACCCTCAAACACCTGAAATGTCTTTTATGACAGAGCTAATGTTATTTGGTGCAGGGCGTGCTCAACATATCCAAGAAAAAATAATTCCCGCTTTGTCGAAAGGAAAAATAGTTATATCAGACAGGTTTGATGCGGCAACATTTAGCTTTCAACATTTTGCTAGAGGAATTGATTTAGATACTATCATTCAGATAAATGATTTAGCATTAAACGGTTTTAATCCCAATATGAACATTATTTTAGATTTAGACCCTGCAGAGGGTTTGAAAAGAGTTCAAAGCCGAGGGGAAGGTCTTGACCGTTTAGAAGATGAAAAGGCAGATTTTCTAATCCGAGCTCGAAATGGCTATTTAAAACAAGCAGAACAATCTCCTGAAAAATTTGAAGTTATTGATGCCTCTCAATCTAAAGAAAAAGTATTAGAAGATGTAATTCACGTTATTGATGTATTACTTGGAAAACACCTTTAATATGAAGTCTTGGCTGCTTTCACACCAACAGATACTCAGTAATCAGTATAGCGATAATATATTGCCTCATGCAATTTTAGTCAACGGTGTTACAGGCTCTGGTAAACTTGAGTTTTCTCATTGGTTAATACATTTATTGAATTGCCTGAACCCACAACAAATTAATAATAATCAACAAAATATTTTACAAAGCTGTGGTAATTGCAAATCATGTTTATTATTAAAGAGTAAGACTTATCCAGATCATCTTAATCTTATTGCCGAAAAAAACAGCTTGGGGGTAGATGATATTCGCCATGCTAATAGCTTTTTACAAAAAACAGCTCACTTGGGGAAGTTCAAAACTGTATTAATTGAAAACGCACAAACAATGACACAAGCAGCTGCTAATGCGTTGTTAAAAACTTTAGAAGAGCCAACTAACAATAGCGTTATTATTTTATTAACAAATGACATTGAAGTGTTGTTACCAACTGTTGTTAGTCGGTGTCGAGTGTTAAATATTAGGCCAAATGTTGGTCAAGCTTTATTGCAGAGTATGTCAGATCATGAGCTAAGTACTGAATCAAACACGAAGCTACATAACTCTTTTGTTAACCTTACCCAGTTACCTGAATTAACAGATAAAACAATCAATGAAGCATTTCAAGACTTTAAGGCGTGTTATTTAAATTATCTTAATGGTCAACAAGGTGAATCTCAATTACTTGAGCAACTTTTGAAGAATGAGCATGGACTACGTTGGTTAGAGCAAATTACCGTCAATTTACTTCGTGAGCAGTTCACAGCAGTTAAAGACGATAAAAATATGCCAGTACTAAATCCCGAACTATTGAATAACCTCTATAAAGCTATCATTAATGGGTGTAAAGTAATAAAATCTTATACGCAGGCAAATAAGCAATTTGTTTGTGAACAGCTTATCATGGCGATAAGTGATGTTATTGAACAAGATGAATTTAACGAGCAGGAGATCTAGTTTGATCCCAATTAATATTGAATTTCAATCAGAACATGACTTATATGTTTCTTATATGCCATTTTTAAAGGAAGGTGGATTGTTTATTAGAACAGCAGAGCCTTTTGATTTAGGCTCAGAAGTTGAATTAAATGTTTTATTACCTGACTCCTTAGAGCCTTCATTAATTAAAGGTGAAGTATGTTGGTTAACGCCTACAGGAGCACAAAATGGCACCCCTGCTGGAATAGGTGTCAGCTTTACTAATGATCCTGATAAAATACGGCACCAAATCGAACAAGCAATTGCACGACAGTTAAGCTCATCAGAGCCAACATTAACGATGTAGGCAGTTTATTTTATCCTCTAATTTACTAAAGCCCTTAAGCATAAATAAGGGCTTTTTAATTTATCATTTCCCTTTTTATTTGTTACTGGAGTTTTCTGTTGTTTATTGATTCACACTGTCATTTAGATCGCCTTGACCTATCACTATATGATGGTGATTTAGCGAATGTTGTACAAGCGGCCAGCGATGCAAAAGTAAATAAACTTTTGTGTGTTAGCGTTACTTTAAAAGACTTTCCTGCCATGGTAGAGAAAACTCAAGGTTTTGATAATGTATTGCTTTCATGTGGCATGCACCCCCTTAATCAAGATGATGAAGTAAATATAGAACAATTACGTATGTTAGCTGATGATCCTGCTGTGATTGCCGTTGGCGAAACTGGCTTAGATTATCACTACGCGCCTGAAACTAAAGATTTGCAACTAGACTCTTTTAAGAAACACATAAAAATTGCGAAAGAGCTTAAAAAGCCTTTGATCATTCATACTCGGTCTGCTCAACAGGATACCTTAGATTTATTACGTTCTGAGGGAGCTGCGGATGTTGGTGGAATTCTACATTGTTTTACAGAGTCTTGGGATATGGCTAAGCAAGCGCTAGATTTAGGTTTTTATATATCTTTCTCAGGTATCGTAACGTTTAAAAATGCGAGCGAGTTAAGGGAAGTAGCTAAACTTGTTCCTGATGATAAATTTTTGATTGAAACTGATGCGCCGTATCTTGCTCCAGTACCACATCGCGGTAAAGAAAACCAACCTGCGTATGTTGTTGAAGTAGCTAAGCACTTGGCAAGCATTCGAGGCCAATCAGTTGAAACTATTGCAAAGCTATCCACTGATAATTTTAATCGTCTCTTTTCACTGTGATTTTTTCTTAAATCTAAATTAAAAAAAAGCCCAAACTATTTCAGTTTGGGCTTAAGGGAATGGCTCAAAGGGGTTTGAGCCGTGCGCTATTCAATTTTACAAAACATTTATAAATAATTAAATAAATACATAGTATTTATTTAGGTTGCTGCGAGCATTTATTTATTACATTCAAAGGAAACGCTGTGCTTAACTATTCGCACCACCATCATAGTGTTGTTTCCTGTACTAATTAAGTGTAGTGCAAATATCTGTTAATGCGAATTATTTTTATTTTAATTTAAGTTGTTGGTTTGACAGGTTTTAATTTGTTTTTATGACCCTGTTTTATTTTTTTTCGCATGTTTGGATGATTTTAATAACAGGTTTGACACGGCTTATAAAAAGGTTTTACACAAGATATGCACAGGTGTTTTACCCGTTTTTTGGGGCGATGTTAACTGCCTTTTGTTTTTATCAGAGCCATACTTTCATCCGCAAAACCGACACCAGCTTCATTGTAAAAGTTAAATACTTTATCAATTCCAAACGCCTCTAATTGAGAACGTTCATCATCATAACGCGCAATTGCGGCTATCTTGCCTTTATATCCAGCAGATCTTAATTGATCGGTTATGCTCATGCTGTCAATAACATTGGGCAAGGCAAGTAAAACAAGTTGTAAGTTTGATAAGTTGATTCGTTCCCAGAAAAAGGCATCTTCAGCGTCACCACAATAGGCTTGTACGCCTTGCTCTGACAACCAAGCAACTTTCTCTGGCTCGGCATCTAATCCCCACGCAAGTTTATCACCATGTTCACATATGGCTTTATACGCTCCCATACCAACGCGCCCCATGCCTATTATGACAATAGGTGCTTGCTTAGGTTGGCAAAAAGTATCCTCAGCTAAACATTCTTTACGTTCAAATTGGTGAAAAAAACTTTTATGCTTGCCAAAAAAACTATGAGCATAACGGTATAAAATATTAGTGATGACAAAAGATATAGCGACCGCTAAAGCCAAAATAACTAACCATTCATTACTCAACCAACCGTTAGCAACACTGATTGCAGCGACGATCAAACCAAATTCACTGAAATTACTTAGTGCTAAAGCTGATAGGTAAGAAGTTCGACAACGTATTTTCAATATACTTAATAAACTGAAAAACAGTGTGAATTTAAATGGGATGATAAATACGAGCAGTATTGCTAACCCTAACATTTCTAACGTAGGGATTGCGCTAAACCCTATGGATAAAAAGAAGCCGATGAGAAATATATCTTTAAAACTTAACAATGATTTATTTATTTCACTTGCTTTAGAATGTGTAGAAAGGAACATTCCAATTAATAAAGCACCTAAATCCCCCTTAATGTTTACTAATTCAAATAACTCATAACTGCCTAAAGCGATAAAAAATCCCGTTAAGGGTATTAATTCACCATGACCGACACGATCGACAATTTTGTTGATTATCGGCCTTATAACAAATAATAGTGGTAATGCTAAAGCCCAAATAGAGGGGGTTTTTCCTGTAGCGAAAACCAAAAAGGCTACTGCAACAATGTCTTGAATTACCAGTATACCTACGGCTAATTTTCCATGCCGGGTGCGCATTTCACCATTTTCTTCAAGGAGTTTGATCACACACACTGTGCTACTAAAACTTAAGGCAAAAGCAATCAGGGTGGCTGTTAGAAAGTCTAATTCTGCGAAATAACTAATAGCTGATATGGCAAATAATTTGATAATAAAAACCGTTAATATCAGCCATGTAATGGTATGGAGCGAGCTAGTTAACCAGATTTCACTTTTAAACAAACTTTTAACATTAAGTTTTAAGCCTATGGTAAATAGCATTAAAGTAATGCCTAAATTACTTAAAACTGTAAGACTATCGTCAGCTTGATAGCCAAGATAATTTAAAACAAAACCAGCCAAAAGGTAACCAATTGAAGGAGGGAAAGAAATAGACTTGGCTGTTAGGCCACAAATAAAAGCAAAAAAAATCCAGATAAAGTCCATAATTTAGCTCTAATTAAGTTGTTGTGTAAGGTTACAGTTATAAGGTTTTTAGCGCTTGATATATCAGGTACACTTCTAACGTCAAATAATGAAGAGCGTTGCGGAGTATACTTGCCTTTTCAGGGAAGTTTACCTTAAAAACAACCTCTTGCACCAGTTAAATGAATAAATGTTGGCAATACCACAGTAATAATTAATTTTTACTTTTCGGTAAATTGAAAAGAGGTTAATTCTGTAGCCATTTATCAATTTCACTATACATAAAGTCACGGATAATAGGTTGTGCTTTTGCATTCGGGTGTAAGTTGTCGTTTTGCATTAAACTTGAATCAACCGCAACTTGAGTCATAAAATAGGGCATAAGATAAACCCCTGTTTCTTTGGCTACTTTGCTATAACTTTCAATAAACATTTTACTGTACCTTGGGCCTAAGTTAGGTGGGATTTGAATTTCCATTAATGCTACTTTAGCTCCTTGCTGTAGGCTTTTATCGACTAGCTCGGTTAAATGTTTTTGCAGTAATTTAACAGGAAACCCCCTGATACCATCATTGCCACCAAGTTCAATTAAAACGTGACTGGGTTGATGTACTTTGAGCCACATATCTATTTTTAACAATGCATTGTCGGTAGTTTGCCCACTGATGGCAGTATTAATTAATATGATAGCTTTATTATTTTCATCATATTTATTTTGTAACAAATGAACCCAAGCTTCTGCTTGCTCTAGCCCATAGCCTGCGCTTAAGCTGTCACCAATAAGCAATACTTTGTCAGTAGCAAAGGTTGAAAATGACTGAAATGTCAGCATTATAATAATAGCGAAATTTAGGAAAAAACGATTCATGTCAGTACTTTCTCAGTTAAATGTTATTCAAGTATCAGGGCTAAGCAAAAGTGTTAACACTTTTGAAGGAAGTCTCACTATCCTTAGCGATATTAACTTTTCTGTCAAGTCGGGAGAGTCTATTGCTATTGTAGGTGCGTCAGGCTCAGGTAAGTCGACCTTACTTAGCCTGTTAGCTGGGTTAGATGTAGCAAGCCAAGGAGAAATCCATTTAGATGGTGATGCTTTAAGTAATCTAAATGAAGAAGCACGAGCTCGTGTTAGGGCTGAAAAAGTAGGGTTTGTTTTTCAATCTTTTATGTTGGTTCAAAGCCTAACAGCCCTTGAAAATGTAATGCTCCCTGCTGAACTAGCGGGCGATCATGATGCTAAAACACAAGCTTTAGATCTTTTAGAGAAAGTAGGGCTTTCACATAGACTAGAGCATTATCCGTCCCAATTATCAGGGGGAGAGCAGCAACGTGTTGCTATTGCCCGGGCATTTATTGGTTCACCTAAGATTCTTTTTGCTGATGAGCCATCAGCCAACCTTGATAGTAAAAATGGACACCTCATTGAAAATCTATTGTTTGATTTGAATAAGCAAAATGGAACTACCTTAGTATTAGTGACGCACGATGAACAATTAGCTAAACAATGTCAGCGTATCATTCATATTGAAGGAGGACAGCTTGAAAAAATTAGCGAAGGGGTAGCTGCCAATGTGGGTTAAGTTAGCTTTTAAATTATTTTCTCGCGAATTTCGTCGTGGTGAACTGACCATTATCTTTGCTGCTATTGCACTGGCAGTGCTAACAGTTTTTAGTTTGTCGTCTATAACTGAGCGAATAAGTTTAAATATTGAGCAAAAAAGCAGTGATTTTATTGCCGCGGACAGACGTCTTTCGAGTAACCATGCTTTTGAGCCAGAGATATTAGAAACTGCAAAACAGCATGATCTTGAAACGGCACAAATGTTATTTTTTGATTCAATGTTATTCGCCAATGAAGAGTTGGTATTAGGATCGGTAAAAGCGATTACCAATGCTTATCCACTGCGAGGAAAAGTCACCATAAAAGACAACTTGCTTGCGCAAGCTTATGAAGTTGATGGTGGGCCTGAGGTTGGCTCTGTTTGGCTTAGTGAAGGTTTATTTTATACTCTCGATGTAAACGTTGGTGACGAGGTTGAGCTAGGCGCAGGTATCTTTTTAATTAGTAAAGTATTAGTGAGCGAGCCTGATGCGCCATTCTTTTCTTTATCAGGTAATAAACGTGTATTACTGAGTTATGACGATATTCCCACGACAAAAGCAGTGCAAGCGGGTAGTCGAGTTTTTCATCGTTTACTTTTTGCAGGCACAGAGCAGGAAATATCGAGCTATTATACTTGGTTAAAACCACTGCTTAAAAATAATCAAAACTGGGAAGGCATTAAAGATCGCCAATCACCACTAGGGAATAATTTAGACCGTGCAGAGCGGTTTTTACTATTGGCAGGTTTATTTGGGATTATGCTAGCAGCTGTTGCTATGGCTGTATCAGCTAAACGTTATTGTGAACGCCAATACGATCCCGTTGCAATGATGAAAACGCTAGGCGGTAGTCGTAAAACAATTCGAAATATCTTTTTGCTTCATCTAACGCTAGTTACCACTTTTTCTATCATTGCTGGTTTGGCTCTTGGTTTTGTATTGCAGAATATCGGTGCGGGATATTTGGCTCAGTTTATGGGAACAGAGCTACCACAATCGGGGTTTCGTCCTTGGCTGTTATCGACTTTTATCGGTGTGGTCTGTGCTTTAATGTTTTCACTTAAGCCTTTATTAGATTTATTTGATATTCCACCATTGAGGGTATTACGCCGTAATTTAGGTGATACATTAGCGTTGAGTCGCATTCATATTGCTGTATCGCTTATGACTATTTTTGTTTTAATGTGGTTATTTAGTGGTGAAATTGTCACAACCTTAATTTTGTTTGGCTCTACTTTGTTGGTTATTGCCATTTTATTTGGTATTTCGAGATTATTCTTTGCAGCTGGCCGACGTTTAGGCCTCAGCCCTGGCTCTAGCTGGTCTTTAGCCATAGCTACCTTACAAAAAAGAGCGAATGCTAATTCTATTCAACTGATTAGTTTTGCTTTAGCTATTAAGTTGATGTTGTTTTTAGTGGTTTTGAAGAATGACATGATTTCAGATTGGCAAATGCAAATACCTGAAGATGCTCCAAACATGTTTATCATTAATATTGCTGAACAAGAGGTGGCGCCAATTAAGCAGTTTTTTCATGAAAATGATATACCTCATGAGGCCTTTTACCCTGTTTTTAGTGCTCGTGTTGATGCCGTCAATGGTGAAGAGTTTGCACGTAGAATATCCAAACAAGAAGGTGAAGAAAAAGACGAAGATGCCCGTAAAGGGGTGAATCGTGAACCTAACTTGACTTGGTTAGATAGTTTACCTGAAGGTAATGAAATAACTGAGGGGCAATGGTTCAGTGGGGGCGATGAAATAGAAGTGTCGGTATTTGACGGTTGGAAAGATACACTTGATTTGAAATTGGGTGATACATTAACTATTTTAGTTAACGAAGAAAAATTTAACGTCAAAGTAACCAGTTTCAGAAGTGTAGATTGGGGGACTATAAAACCTAATTTTGTGATGATTTTAAGTCCTAATATAGCCGGTGAAGTGCCCGTTACTTATTTTAGTGCTGCACAGTTGCAAGATAGTCATACGAAAGAAATTAGCCAGTTATTACAGCGTTACCCAACGATTAGTATGATAGATATTAAGGCGCAGATAGAACAGGCACAGTCTATTATTTCTCAAGTAACACTAGCGATAGGTTTTGTTTTATCTATTGTATTGGTTAGTGGTGCGTTAGTACTTGTTTCTCAGGTTCAGGCAAGTTTAGCTGAGCGTATGCAAGAAGTGGTCATTTTGCGTACTTTAGGTGCCAGAGGGCGTTTGATTAAGTTGGCTACACTTTATGAGTTTTTATTGCTGGGTGCGATTTCTGGATTAGTTGCAGCAATGGTAAGTGATATTGCGTTGTTGGTTATTCAACAGCAGCTTTTCAATATTGATGGCAGATTACACCCTTATGTATGGCTGCTAGGGCCGGCAAGTGGTGCTATTTTTGTTGCTTCAATTGGTTACATTATGGTTGCTAAGACAATGCGACAAAATACTCAAGGTCTATTAAGGAAACTTATTTAGGAAAGAGGTAATCATTCTAAGCTAGTGAAAACTATGCATTTAAGGTATATTTAAATGATAAAAAAATAAGGATTCATTTTCATGGTTTTATCGGCAAAGAATAGCTCTATGGTCAAAGGTTTTGTAACCGTTGCCGCCATATTTATCATATTTGCAGGCATAAAAACGGCAGCCAATATATTAGTACCTTTTTTATTGTCTTTATTCATCGCTATTATTTGCAACCCATTAGTAGCAAAAGCCAGTAATTTTAAAATACCTAAAGCTATTTCGGTCATTTTAGTTATTGGTATTTTTGTCACAATTGCTTTGTCGTTAGCAGGCTTGGTAGGGAAATCTTTAAATGAGTTGTCACAACTCATCCCTCAATATCGGCTGCAATTAAAAGAACAATTCACTTGGGTAACGGCGTTTCTTTCTCGTTATAACATTCAAATATCTTCTGCCATTTTATTAGAATATTTTGACCCAGCAGTTGCAATGGGCATGGCTGCAAACATGCTTAGTGGCTTTGGCTCGGTAATGGCTAACCTCTTCTTAATCATACTTACCGTCGTTTTTATGCTATTTGAAGCATCGTCATTTCCCTTGAAATTACATTTTGCGTTAGATGATCCAGAAATGCGTTTAAAGCAAATAGAACGCTTTTTAGAGTCAGTAAATCATTATATTGCCATTAAAACAATGGTTAGTATCGCAACAGGTATTATTGTGTCGGTAATGCTTTGGGCTTTTGGTTTAGATTTTTATCTTTTGTGGGGAGTGTTCGCTTTCTTACTTAATTATATTCCCAATATCGGTTCTATTATTGCGGCAGTGCCAGCGGTGACACTAGCTGCTTTACAATTAGGTCTAGGAGAAGCTGGCTTTATCGGACTTGGCTATGTGGCTATTAATATGATTATGGGTAATATGATTGAGCCTAGGTATTTAGGTAAAGGGTTAGGCTTATCAACATTAGTGGTTTTCTTATCGTTAATTTTCTGGGGATGGTTACTAGGCACTGTTGGTATGTTGCTTAGTGTACCTTTGACTATGATTTTAAAAATAGGCTTTGAAAGCTCACCTGAAGGGCGCTGGTTAGCGGTATTACTTAGCGATGAAGAAAGTGTTGTGCAAGAAGTAGAGCAAGTTAAACAAAGTAAATAAATTTAGCTCACTTCAATGCGCGCTCAATTGAGAACATTAAAGTTATTGCGTCAAAAGTCATGAGGAAAATACAAAAAACTTCACGAATGGCAAGATAATAATGGCAACTAAGTGCGCACAGTTGACATTAATCTGTAAATTTTTGCGATATTATTTCTAATGAATAGTTTTCGTATATTATTATGTCAGCACTACAAGACTATGAATAGAACAGAGTGTTGTATGTATAACACAATAAAGTTACTTAGGTTCGTAGGTGTAAATAAAACATAATAATTTCGTTGTTAACGTGAAGGAAAATTAATTATGACATTACCTAATATCCCAACCTGACTAGTGAGCTTAATATTTGCTGAAAAAGGATATAGCCTACATGGCTACAATATAATTTGACACTTCATCTTAATAATTTGATTTTTTGTTGGATTTTCGACAACTAAGAATAATTTGTATTAATTTCACTGGTACTTTTTCAATTGGGTTCGCGATTGATAAACCACCTTGTGATAAACGAATGGTATTTTTATAGGTTCGTAAATATTGACGACATTCTCTGCAAAACATCAAATGTAGAATAAATTTAAACTTTTTGATTAGGGAAAGTGTATCAGCATGAAAAGCATAGATAAAACTATCAACTTGATCGGAGGTTAACATGGACAGTGAATCATTAAAATTTGTTATGGATGAAGATGTATCACTTACGGTTTTTTCTTTTCTTATGTTCATACAGTATTTCCCTTACGTGGCAAAACTTAAAGTTAATGACCAATATATTCACATTCTTTGTTTATTAGAATCAAAGGGGCAATTCCTCAAGAAAAACAAAATCACTAAAATTAGCAGCACTGAAGTAAACACCACTACTGGTTTTTGACGAATTGTGACCCGACGAAATAGCTTTCAACAACTACACACTAATAATAAACAGACCAGCAGACATTATCCTCTATATCATTTTTATTTACGTTGAAGGTTCTTCTCTAGAAATAACAAAAATGTTGCTCACCGGGATGGGGATTTACTTTCAGTGATGTTTTCAAGTGTTTCTGTCATGTTGTAATAACTAACTTAAAGGAGATTGCTAAACGCTGGTTATGTTACGCTCAGTTGCACAATTTTAACTAATAAATACTTAGTAGTAAGTGACGTGTTATCGATACAAAACCTAATCCATAACAGTATTTTACTCTATAAGTTAATGTCTCGAATGTGGGTAAAGTTAGCCTATGCCTTATTATCAATAACCAAGCTAAACAATCAATTCAAAAGAAGTTATTAACTAGGTACTTTGAAGAAACTAAAGCCGCCTGGATAAAACTTTTCTCATCTTAAAATTTCAAGATTAAAACATGTACTGGCACAAAGAAAAAAGACTGTGCAGTTCATATTATCTTACCCCCCCCTAAAAGTTGCTATGACTATTCATTAAGGAATCAAGATTCAACATGTTGGTATGTTGCTTAGTGTACCTTTGATTATTATTTTAAAAATAGGCTTTGAAAGCTCACCTGAAGGGCGTTGGTTAGCGGTATTACTTAGCGATGAAGAAAGTGTTGTGCAAGAAGTAGAGCAAGTTAAACAAAGTAAATACATTTAGCCCACTTCAATTATTGCTAGACAGAGAATTATTCAATTGAACATACTTAAGTGACTTGAGCTTTTGCCTTTAGAATACTATATCTTTACGGCACCATACTCAGTTCATGAATACGACTTTGAGTGACTAATATATAGCATTTTTTATAAGCTATATCAGCACCTTGCTTCGGAGAAATAGCTAGGTATTGCCAGCGACAATCATTATTGCGAAAAGCAATAAAATCGCTTTGAGAGCGTTTGAACATTTTTAATGCGGAATACCGGCCACTAACTAAAGCTTTTTCTTCTAAATTAAAAACATGGTTATTTACCCAAGTTTGTAATTCACGATCAAGCACATCTTTTACATGATCAAAGCAACGTGATTGTTTTTCTACTGTTTTTTCTGTTTTTTCACATTCGTCTACTGTTTTTTGAGCATAAACAGGAGTTGAAAAAATATATTGTGTGATAATCAGAACACTTAAGGTTAGTATTTTTTTTGTCATATTATTAATGCTAGAAATAAAGTGAAGTAGTTTACGCTTGCTGTTAATGTGTTAACAGCAAAGTCGATAATTCCGTGTTTAAAAGTTAGGTGGCTCTCATTAAGCTGGTAACACTTTTTTATAAGGCTTAACCGTTACTTTTTCATAAACACCAGCAGCAATGTATGGATCTGCGTCCGCCCATGTTTGAGCCTGATCTAAACTGTTGAATTGTGCAATAATTAATGATCCGGTAAAGCCTGCTTCTCCGGGATCGTTACTATCAATAGCAGGACAAGGCCCTGCAACTAATAAACGACCTTCTTTTTGTAAATCGCTTAAACGTGCTAAATGCTGCTCTCTTACTGATAATCTTTTCTCTAAACTGTTTGTAACGTCTTCACTGTAAATTAAATAGAACATGGTCTTCCCTATATTTTGTCATTATCTTTATTGTGTTGGGGTTTGCTTATCACATTTGACGTTATCTCAACACTGTCTTCAATCGCATTGGTAATGTCTTCGCTTTCATCTTTCATATATTTACTCAAAGATAATATAGTGACAATTGAAAAGATGAACATCAGGCCCGTTAAGCCAAAAACTTTAAAATTTACCCAAGTCTCTAAATCAAAATTAAAAGCTACATACCAGTTAAGGACACCACAAAATGAAAAGAAAACAGCCCAAGCAAGATTTAGTTTAACCCAAATTGGATCGGGTAGTGATATAGACTCAGATAAGAATTGTTTAATGATGTTTTTGTTGAAAACGTAATAGCTAATCACTAGTGCAAGAGCAAAAAACTCATTGATGATGGTTACTTTCCATTTGATGAAAGCATCATCATGTAAGAAAATTGTCAATCCGCCAAAAACGGCAATCAAACCAAAAAATATCCAATTGCGTGTAGGCACTTTTTCTTTTTTTATATAATAGTAAAGGATCTGCAAAGCAGATGTGATTATTAATGAACCTGTAGCCCAATATATATCGGCAAACTTATTCACAATGAAAAATATAACTAATGGAATGTATTCAAAAACTGCGTGCATATTACAACTATATTTTAAGAGGGCTAAATGCCGGGATATTGATTTTAACGAAACTTTACGTATTTTAAAAGTTAAAGCTTAACTCTTATAGAAATAAACTAACTTTCAGTTTTCAATGATCCTTATCAATTAAGCGTTAGATCTGATTTGTACTTTTATTAATGCTAGGGTATTTTACCTTCCATAAATTTTATCGAGTTAAATATATAACATGTCAACAAAAGAACTATTTTATCAAGAGCAGGGCAATGAAGTTACTTTATTCAATCATGCCTTTGAACATCAGTTACCTGTTTTAATCAAAGGTCCAACGGGCTGTGGTAAAACACGTTTTATTGCTCATATGGCAGAGAAGTTAAATAAACCCTTATATACAGTTTCTTGTCATGATGATTTAACTGCCGCGGATTTGGTTGGTCGGCATTTAATTGGACCAGAAGGAACTTACTGGCAAGACGGACCATTAACCAGAGCGGTTAGAGAAGGTGGAATCTGTTATTTAGATGAGGTAGTTGAAGCAAGGAAAGACACCACCGTGGTATTGCACCCACTAGCTGATGATAGACGCGTATTACCGTTAGAAAGAACAGGCGAGTTACTTGAAGCCGCACCAGGTTTTATGTTGGTTGTTTCATATAACCCAGGTTACCAAAACTTGTTGAAGGGAATGAAACCAAGTACCAGGCAACGCTTTGTTGCACTTCGATTTGATTATCCTACACCAGAAATAGAACAACAGATATTGATTAAAGAAACAGGTGCTGATGCACATCTTGCGTTTAAGCTAGTTGAATTAGCGGGTGCACTTAGAAAATTAGAACAGAATGATTTAGATGAAGTAGCTTCAACACGCTTGTTGATTTATGCAGCCCGCATGATTAGTTCAGGTATGAACGTGTTAGATGTTTGTCGCTGTTGTTTAGCTGAGCCATTATCAGATGATCCTCAAACTGTTAAAGCACTGATGGATGTTGCTAAAATTTATTTCGATGAGTAGCAGCCTAGATGGATAATACCATAAGCATAGATACACAGACTGTATTGGTTAAAACGAATAAAAAACTGATATTAGAAAATCGTCTTCCGGGTGATTTAGCCATGTGGTTTTTCATATTGGCCGAATTAACTGTGTTTGCCATTCTATTTATTGGTTTTGCTGTTTCTGAGCAGTTAAACCCAGAAATGTTTGTACAAGGTAAAGCCAAGTTACACCAAATAACAGGCCTGATAAATACACTTACCTTAATCACTAGCAGTTTTTTTGTTGCCTTAGCATTAACTAAAATGCATCAAGGTTATGGCAAACAAGCAGCAAAATTGTTGGTTGTAGCTAAGCTAGTAGCGAGCATATATATAGGTGTAAAAATATGGGAGTATTTATCATTATTTGAGCTGGGAATTGACATTGAAACCAACACCTTTTTTACGCTCTATTTTATGATTACCTTTTTTCATTTGATGCATGTTTTGCTTGGTATGGTTATTCTTATTTTTGTTGCCCTCAAAGCGGCTAAAAATGAATATAATGAAAGTAATATTTCAGGGTTTGAATCAGGAGCCAGTTATTGGCATATGGTTGATCTACTGTGGATTATTTTATTTCCACTTATTTATGTGATTTAACGCGGATGAAATTAACTAACCCGAACAATAAAAATACGTTAAGTTGGCTTTGGCTGGTTGCTTTAACGGTGGTTTCTACTTATGTTGGTATATTCCTTGAGTTATTAAATACACAAAAAAGCTTGTTTATCGCTATTGTTTTATTTATTGTTTTTCTAAAGGGACAGCAAATAATTGATATTTTTATGGAACTTGAACATGCCCCTAAATTTTGGCGACGGTTGTTATTAGCTTATGTTATTTTACTTCCCATTATAATTGGTTTAATTTATTTACTATAAATGCATATTTAAGTCATTAGATATTGGGAGAAGTAAGAGTGAAATCTAATCAGCAAAACAAGCCTGCCATTATTTATCAATCGCTTTATTTATCTAATTTACTTCTTATTCCAGCGATTAGTTTTTTAATGCTCGTATATTATTTTTATCAAGCTAAATCTAACAAAGCTAAACTTAATGAAGTAAAACCCAGCAGTATTTCAAACTTTAACAAAATTCACTTAATTAGATGTATTCAAATTTCTGCTTTGGCAGGCTTAATGTTGGGTGTAGCTCCGATTTTTTATATATTATTTTCAGACCAGTTTGGTGTGTCAGTGATGATAACTGTTTTTTATTTTGTTACCCTGCATGCCTGTTTTGTACTTCTTGGTATGCTGAACTTAGCTCGTGCTATGGCACATAAACTTCCTGTCTTTTAATTACTTTGTTGCGTCTTTTTCCTAAATCTATGTTCTGAATTAAACCGGTTAGATTACAGAGGCTATAGTTTATGGAATCTTGACCCAAATCACACACCAAGCTATATCATCTGATACAATCACACCATTATTTATCAGTTAAACGGTTTTAAGGTTATGGAAGAGTGGGTTGGTGGTCTATGGCACAAATATATTACGCGAAAGGCTAACCCTGAATTTGATCATGCTCGCGTATCATTCGATGAGGTGAGTAAATCAGTAGGAATGGTTTTTCGTGCTTTAGGCGGAAATTCGGTTAAGCGGGTTGAAGCTGCTACCGGCCGAGAATACTTAAGCCGCAAAAGCCTATTACAAAAAATTTCTGGGGATACACAACTTGTTAGCTTGGCATGGCAAGATGAAGAAAGTTTACGTTTGCCAGAGTCTCTGGCGATATTCGACGACAAGTCATTAAACTATGATTTATATATATGGTTAGCTGTATTAGCATCGCACCACGGCGGTCGGTTTTCTCATTGGGCAACCGATAATCAATCCTTAGTTGTAAATGTTTTGGAAAAGTTTCCAGCGCTTCGTAATCGTTATTGTCGTTTAGCTAAAGCTTTCGTTGCAAGTAGGCCTGAAATAGATAAATTACCTAAAGCTGAACAGGAAATGGAAAGAGCTATTGTGAAGGCTATTTTAACGCCGGGTTCGGTAACCGAATTTCCCATGGTTAACTTTGCACCTAAAGCGGTATATTTATGGTTATATCCCTCAGCTTGTTCTGATGAAGTATTAGTTCCAGAGTACCAAGATCTTGAAGAAGAAAAAGAGAATGAGGAACAGCAAAATAAATCAGCTAAAAAATCTCAAACAAGTCGAAAAAAGGCTGAACGTGTAGATTCACCTGATGAGCGTAGTGGCATGATGATTTTTCGCCTTGAGAGTCTATTTTCTTGGAGTGAGTTTTCAAAACTTGATCGCGGTAGTGATGATAGTGATGATGACGAAGATATGTCTAGAACTGTGGAAGATCTCGATAAAATCACCTTAGCAAAACAACAAGAACAACAAAAAAGTGCGCAAATTAAAATTGACCTTGATTTACCATCAGCGTCAGAAGATGACATCCCACTGGGTGAAGGTATTCAATTACCTGAATGGGATTATAAAAAACAAATACTTCAAGAAGATCGTTGTTTATTACAGCCGATGCTACCCAAAGATGCAAAGGCAGGAAAACTCCCTGTACGATTACAAAAAATAGCGAAAACTATTCAGGCACAGTTTGAACAATTACGCAGTGTTCGATACTGGTTGAAGGCGCAATCTCAAGGTGAAGAACTCGACTTAAGTGCTTGGTTAGACTTTCATGTTGAAAGTAAAATAGCACCAAGTGCAGAAAGAGGTTTATATAAATCTTTTCGAGGCAACAACCGCGATTTATCTTGTCTTTTATTGGCTGATTTATCAATGTCTACAGATGCTCATTTAGATAATGAAAATCGAGTTATTGATGTAGTGCAAGACAGTTTATTATTATTTGGCGAGGCATTACAATCAGTTGGTGATAACTTTGCAATGTATGGTTTTTCCTCAGTTAAAAGGCATAATGTTCGTTTTACCATGCTTAAAAACTTTAACGAGGGTTATAGTGACCATGTTAGAGGACGGATTCAAGCCATCAGACCAGGGTTTTATACCCGCATGGGGGCTGCTATTCGTCAAGCAACACAGGTTATTAATGAGCAAAAAAGTAGTGAAAAATTATTACTTATTTTAACGGATGGTAAGCCTAATGACATTGATCACTACGAAGGGCGATTCGGCATAGAAGATACTCATAATGCTATAAATGAAGCAAAACGCTTAGGCATAAAACCTTTTTGCATTACTATTGATACTGATGCACAAGAATATTTACCTTACATTTTTGGTTCCGACGGCTTTACTGTTATTTTACGGCCTGAACAATTACCATTACGTTTGCCTCAGTTATACCATCAATTGACCTCTCAATAAGAAATGAAAGGGTGTATACATGAATGAACAAAGTAAAAAATGCCTTTATTGTCAAGGTGATAATGACGAAAGTGACAGTAGCTGTCGTCATTGTGGTATGGCGCTTCCTGAAAAACATCCACAAGATAAACGCAGTAAAATTAGTTTTTTCATTAAAGCATTTTGGGGTATTGTAGTGTTTTGTGTGGTTATGATGATTTACCTGCCAAGATAAAGCTTAATATATCATTTCTTGTTTTAATGAAAACCTATCAACTGGTTTATATTTATGAATTAGAGCGCGTTGTTCCACTTAGACAACGACTCTTCAATCTTTAAACTCGTATCAGTATCAGGCACGCGGCGACAGGGCAGAATATTATTCTTACCAACATACGCGAACTGATCACCTTTAGAAAATCTTATTATTCCTGCCGTTAATGTGAGTCGTCATACACTATAAAAACCTTCCCGACAGTGATAATGAACTTCAATATTTTCTTGCTCAGTTCTATTGTTATCTATGCATGTAAAGCACGGTAACAACAAACCCAGCTGAACTTAATTTACTTTAATCAACTTCATTGAGCAAAGTGTAAATTCACTTAGTATAGACTTTAAAGCCATATTTATTAGCGTTCTAGTTACCTTATTATTACCAAAATGCTATTTACAATAGCGCAAGTAACACTTAGTTTCTATATATCAGTAAAGGGTAACTATTTTTTAAAGAAATCTTTTACTGTTTTAGCAAAAGTCTGTTTCTACCTGTTGTTAGCAACGAAAGATCAACAGACTTTAGTGGCAATAAGTTTATTAATAATAAAATTGCGGAAGTCCAACAAGTAAAACAACATTTTAATCTCCAATAATAAGGACAGTTATGGGACTTAATATAACTAAGTTAACCTCAGTTGATAGAAATGGATTTAGGCTTTACATTGAAAACCTTCAAATAAAGCAAGGTGAGGCAATTTCATTGATAGGTGCTAATGGATGCGGTAAAACTACTTTGATTGAGAGTATCTTAGGATTAACTCGTACGGTAGAACGAGAATTAACATTGGCTGGTTTTACGGTTGATATGTTTGATAGTGATGCACAGAGTAAAAAAAACATTGGAATTCAGCTACAAAACTCGCAGTTTAATCAAGCGATGACCGTATCAGAATTGGTTCAAATGCATCACTTATTATTCGAAAAGCAATCGAAAGAAATTTATGAATCGTTAAAAATAAATGAACTATGTCAAACCCGTTATTCAAGATTATCTCGTGGACAGAGGCAGCGTATTGATATTTACCTTGCTATAGCTCATAAACCAAACTTTATTTTCTTGGATGAACCTAGTACGGGTCTTGATGCTCAAATGTATAAAGAGCTACATGCGCTATTACTTAAGATGAAAAATAATGGAGCAACGATTCTAATGGCCACCCACACAGCAGCTGAAATTGCCATTTGTGAGAAGATTTTATGGTTAGACAATGGAACAGTTAAGGAGTTTTCTGATTGCAAGAATATGATTAGTAACGTACTTGGGAAATACAAATTGGAATTAGTTTGTCATGAAATACATTTTTTTGATGAAGTGTTGGCATTAATACGTACTGAGACAGAGATTAAGGTGGTTGATAAGCATAAAGATAGCCTAACAGGTTCAATCTACCTAGTGTCAAATGTTCTTGACCGAGTGATAGAACAATTCGGTGTTGAAAATTTTTCAAAAATTAGTCTGTCCGAGTGTGGGATAAACGACTTAATTGACTTTCAATCAATGGGGAGTGAGCAAATTGTTTAAAAAATTACTAGTATTAACCTGGCTAGAATTAAAGGTTTATGTACGAGATCCAGCGGCTATTTTTTGGACATTCTTTTTCCCGTTTCTCTTATTAATTATATTTATGACTGTTAATTCAGAAGAAGAAACTTTTGTAAGTACTAGGGTGATGATTTTAAGCGGGGATGGTGAGTTAAGCGAACAATATATCCATGAAATAGAAAAGGCTTTTAAACAAATATCCTTACCAATTAAATCAGAACGGGTGAAAGGACCATTAGTTATAGACAAACTTGCACCCGATCAGTTGGTGATACGGGTACCCGCTAACTTTGATAATGACTTCAAAACAAAATTAGGTGCAAGTATTGTTATTTCTCATGCAAGCAAACCTAATCATTCTGCATGGGCAGTGATGTCTATCATTGAGAGTTTAAATGATAAATTTAACATTAAACATAATAAGTGGAACCTTGCTTCTCAAATAAAATACGTACCGAATGTAGCTACAGAGGAGATTATAGAACTCTCTTATCAGCAGTATTTAACGACTGGTTTAATCGGCATGACGATATTATCTACTTGTTTATTTGGTTTTTCTGTTGTAATTGTTCAACTTAGATCTTCTAATGCTTTTAAAGTTTATCAGGTCTTACCCATTACACCTTTGTGGTATTTTAGTGCTTTTATTTTCAGTCGACTGGTTGTCATGATCGTATTTTCCTTTTTGTTTATCTCTATTGCAGATTTAATGTATACATTGAGTTTTGATTACTCTGTTGTTAATTTTCTCAATTTTGTGGCTCTGGTTGCTATAGGGGCGATCACATTTTTGAGCATAGGGATTTTACTGGCATCAAGAACATCTTCTGCAAGTACCTCAATGGGGATCACCAATATGATCTATTTTCCGTTATTATTTCTAAGTGGATTATTCTTTCCTATGACCTCAACGCAAGAATGGATCAAAGTATTTTCTGATTATTTGCCATTGAAAGGATACGTAGACATGTTCCGTGCCATCATATTTACCGAATCATCTTTTACAGATTTTCCACAAACATTAATATTAATGCTGGGCTGGTGCGTTATTACCTTAGCCATCTCACATAAAGTGTTTATCTGGAACAAAAATAATTAGGGGCATAATTTATGTTAATCACGAAAAATGGCTACTTATCTAACTTAGAAAAAGAGCGTCAGCAGCAGGCTTTACTTGAAGCTAAGGAAGAGAAACAAAATATAGCCCGTTTGTTACTTCAGCAGAAAAATAAATTAAATCAAGTTATCTTTAATATAAAAAATATACCGCAACAGTACACTTTACGGATTACAAGAGCCTGTTTATAGCTTAAAAGGTAGAGTTAGCTAGGTGTGAGTATATAAATTAAAAGAATTTTTCTGGTGAGGTACTTGTTTAGTCGCAATCACCTTGTTGGAAAATGGAGTGGCTGACTTTGGTCAAACTTTAGCGAGAGCAACTAAAGCAAGCCTAATTAGTTGCAACCCAATTTGAGGATTGCAAATCAACAAACCGAGAAATTGATATCGGATATACGGAGTATAACACTATGCGTGAATTAAACGTAAATGAAATTAAATGTGTGAAAGGCGGAATTTTTATGTTGATTTATTTCGCTTTAAAGGCTGAAAATGCAATTTCTTGTTCAGTAAACGGAAACCAAGGGGATGGTTGTTAGCCTTAAATTTAAATAAAAGGCTATACTAACTAAATAGGGGATCAGGTTCTGACCCCCTTTAATCTTACAATTTCTATAGTGACATAATATGAAGAATATACTTTTTAAAGTATTTATGATTTTTAGTTTATTGATAATTGCTCTACTGTTATTTAGCTATGGCATTATTCCAATTTCAGTTGTTGTTTTATTAGTTATTTTAATGTTTACTTTAATTTTTATCCCACTTGCTAATGTTGAGTTAACCTTTTGGTCCTTCATCATTGATAGAATAAAAAGTAAGAAATAGAGGTTTTTAGTGGTTGCAAGCGTTGTTTGAGCTAATTAAAGATATAAATAAAAGCCTTTGTTTTATAAAAATGATGTTGGTGGTAAATTATCTAAATATAGAAACCATACCTTGGGTGCTTTTGTGCCAGCAAAGAGAGGGCGTCAATAATCTCGGTATCATCAACCAGTATCGCTTGGTAATAATAAATACATCGACTAATGCAAAACGCTTCGCAAGCCAGCACAACACCTAAACCCAGTTCAATATGTGCGAACTGAGCTAACTGCTTTCGCTCTGATGGCTTTACAGCTTTTTTTCGATAACTTCCTTAAGTGCCATATTTTGTAGACTGACATCAGCAAACATTTTTTTCAGTTTACGGTTGTCATCTTCAAGGGCTTTGAGTTTTGCTAGATCAGATGCTTCCACGCCACCGTATTGTGATTTCCAATTATAATAAGTGCTTTGGCCTACGCCATGTTGACGACATAAATCAGGGACAGTCATCGTCCCTGACTCGCCTTCTTTTAAAAGGGCAAAGATTTGGCTTTCCGTGAATCGTTTGTTTTTCATCATTATTCTCCGTTGGTTTTAGTTTAACGGAAAACTCTATTAAAGCGATTCTGATTTTACGGGAGGGTTACACATCTAAAGGCGAAAATATCCCAGAAGTTGGTTTTGGCATGGGAATATCTGTTTTAAAGATTCTTGAACATGATATCAAGCCATATACCGTTATAGAGTGTAATCCCAAAGTTATGGATAGCTTTAAGCGATGGAGAAAGCATTATCCAAACATTTTTGTCAGATAAATATAAGTGTGCAGCCTAATTTACACCCTCCAGTAGATTGTACATTTTGGTGGAATAGTAAAATGGCTGTAGTCAGTGCCGTTAAATAAATACTTTAATTATATGTGAGAATATTCGATTTAAGTTTAGCCCTTTTTCAAGATCTGAGTTATCCCTAGGTAAAAGAAAATATACTTTTATATATACGAATTTGTCTAGCTTGGAAGATTTGACTAATGCTTTTAATGATGGCAATCAGCATCCTGTTTTATAACACTGAAATATTGTATCGCGCCATTCTTAATATCTTCACCTTGTTCAATAAACATCAGGGCGGTGGAGCCATCATCTCTAGCATATAAGTTTGGTTTTGCAATATTACCCATGCTTTTTCCAATCACTAATTCTTCTTTACCAACGAGTCCATTGCTATTAACGCACCTTCTCCATAGAGAGAAATTATCATTCTCTCTATGTAAAGCATGACTGTAATAAATATCTATATTCCCATCTTTTCTTTTATAAGGAAAAGCATCATGTATTTCGTCAAAAGAGTCTGAAACAATATTTGCAGCTCCCCAGTTATTCCCATTATCTTTAGAAATAATGAACCGAGACTTCATTACAGAAATAGGTTTTCCATTCTTTCGAAACTTATCTGTGCGATAACCTCTTTGATAGTTATATATTAAAGCATCATCGTCAAAGCTAGCAATAGCTGGCATTGCACCATTTATACCCATAGAGCCCATTGTATTAAATGATATTCCATCATCACTCGTTGCGTACGCTAAATCACAACATTCAGCTGTGATGTATGCAAAAGTGTATTTATTATCAACAAAATTTAAATGAGGATTGCTGCCCCCTATTAATTCAGCATCAAAGTTAACTTTAGTCATATCTTTTAATAGACCTGTTGATGTCAACCTTGCCTTCATTAAGATGGCTTTACTTCCATAACTATTTGAAACAGTAAAATATAACCAAACGCTATCTTTTAACTTAGCTATTCCTGCAAGACTATTATATTTTTTTCCGGTTGAAAACTCTTTGTAAGGTTGGGCTTTTAGTTTGTAATTTTTTGATATATTTAGTTCAATAATTTTTAGAGAAATCGATTTAAAGTTATAATCACTGATACTTTCAAAAACAACAAAATCTCTACCATCAATGTTTACATATATTGACTTCATATTAAAAGTTTCCCTGGTATCAAGTTCAATATAAGACGTAATAATTCCTTGTTTTGAGTTAGTTTGAGCATTTGCTAATGGTATATAAATGAAAAGCAAAATAACGATCATACTTTGCATAAACTTCATGTTTATTTTACATATTGCCACTTTTATATTTAAAATTAATTCCATATATCATCCTTAATTCTGGTTTTTTATAACTTTTTACTACTACTATTATTATCGCTCCAAGAAGACATTAAGTTTCCTTATACTTACTGTCAACTAACTTGCTGAGACTCCTTTAAGAGTAACCTGTTTTACATCATCTATACTAATTACAGTTTTAATTATGGGGCTGGTTAACATCTAGACGGTCATCACTTTATTTGTTACTTTTGGCAATCAGATTTTCATCATTTATGCTTTTTCTATAAAAAACCAAAAAACATAGGTTGCTTTTATAATTTAGTTTGGCAGATATCTGATCAATTTGCGTTATAGCAAATAATTTCGAACCTGTTTGATAAAAAGCAAACAGAATTAAGGTACATATTTAGAGGCTGAAAATTGGAGTATTGCCGGTTGAATTTTTCATCCTTGTATATCCAGTTCAATATCAGTTAAAGGTTGAGAGCAGCATGTTAAAATTTCATCATCGGCTACATAAGCAAGCGGCTCTACAGTATAATGAATTTTACCTTTAAGGAGCTTGCAACGGCAAGCCCCGCAATAGCCATCTCGACAGTGATAATGGCTTTCAATACCTTCTCTTTCTAGCGTATTAAGTATGTTTTTATCTTCTTGTTCAAGGAACGATAGCTCTCGAGCCTCAACAATTATTCTGTGTGACATTATTATAAGTCGAAATCATCAAAGTCATCGGCTTCAACAGATGAGTCTACTTGGCCAACTAAGTAACTTGATATTTCAGTTTCTTGTGGCGCAACTTGAACATTGTCGCTGACTAAATAAGCATTCATCCATGGCAATGGATTACTTTTGATGTCAAAAGGCGCATCGAAACCGAGGGCGGCTAGACGTGAGTTTGAAATATATTCAATGTATTGATTTAAAATTTCAGCATTTAGGCCGATCATTGACCCATCTTTAAATAAGTATTGTGCCCATTCTTTTTCTTGTTCAACAACATCTAAAAATATTTGCAAGCCAGCATCGTGCATATCTTCACTAACTTCTTTCATTTCAGGATCATCTTTGCCGTCTTTCCAAAGATTTAAAATGTGTTGTGTGCCGGTTAAATGTAAAGCTTCATCACGAGCAATCAATTTTATTATTTTAGCATTACCTTCTAATAACTCACGCTCAGCAAAAGCAAATGAGCAAGCAAAACTTACGTAGAAACGGATTGCTTCAAGTGCGTTAACAGAGCAAACAGCTAGATATAACCGCTCTTTTAGTTTTCTAGTGCTAACTTCAATTGTCTTACCTTCTACTTCATAACTCCCTTCACCTTGAGATTGTAATAATTGAGTCGTGATAATTACGTCATCAAAATACTTAGCAATACTTGTTGCACGTTTTAATATTGCTGGGTTAACAACAATGTCGTCAAAAACTTCGCCTGGATCGGTAAATAAATTACGTAAAATATGGGTGTAAGAGCGAGAATGAATGGTTTCACTAAATGCCCATGTTTCAACCCATGTTTCAACTTCTGGCAATGAAACTAGCGGTAATAATACGGCATTAACAGATCGTGCTGCCATTGAATCAAGCAGTGTTTGATACTTTAAGTTTGAAATAAAAATATGTTTTTCAGAATCAGTTAAGCCTTGCCAATCAGCTCGGTCTTTCGATACATCAACTTCTTCTGGTCGCCAAAAAAAGCTGAGTTGTTTTTCTATTAGTTTTTCAAAAGCTATATAACGTTGTTGATCATAACGAGAAACATTAACATTATTGCCTAAAAACATGGGCTCTAGTAAAGCATTGTTGGGAGTTTTGTTAAACGTGGTGTACGTCATTAGCAGTAATTCCTTAATATATTGCCTTTGTTATTTATTAAACGTGGCAATAAAGAACCTAATATAGTTATTAGGTTCATTTGATTGTTATTATTGTTTGGCAATAAAGTCTGGTTGTAAATGGTGTTGATAATTACTATATTTTACAAGCACCGCCAGCGCAGTCGTCATCTTCTAACTCTACATCATCACTCGCACCATCACGGGTGTTATGGTAATACATGGTTTTAACACCAAGCTTATAAGCGGTTAAAATATCTTTTAGAATTTGTTTTACCGGTACTTTTCCACCTTCAAACTTGGCTGGATCATAATTTGTATTGGCAGAAATAGTTTGGTCTATAAATTTTTGCATGATACCTACAAGCTCTAAATAGCCCTCATTACTTGGTATATTCCAAAGTAGCTCGTAGTTACCTTTCAGTCTTTGATATTCAGGTACCACTTGCTTGAGTACACCATCTTTACTTGCTTTTACACTAATCAAACCACGTGGTGGCTCTATGCCATTAGTTGCATTTGATATTTGAGATGAAGTTTCTGATGGCATTAATGCTGAAACAGTGGAGTTACGAACACCATGTTTTTGAATGCTTGAACGCAGCGATTCCCAATCTAAATGCAATGGCTCACCAGTAATATCATCAATTGTCTTTTTATAGGTATCAATAGGCAAAATACCTTGAGCAAGACGAGTTTCATCAAACTTAGGGCAAGCTCCTTGTTCTTTAGCTAATAAATTAGTGGCTTTTAATAAATAATATTGAATAGCCTCAAAAGTTTTATGCGTTAAATTATTCGCGCTACCATTTGAGTAATACAAACCATTTTTTGCTAAATAATAAGCATAATTTATTACACCTATACCTAAAGTACGACGTGCTAAGCTAGCATTACGCGCAGCAGGAATAGGGTAGTCTTGGTAATCAAGTAAACTATCAAGTGCCCGTACCGCTAAATCAGCCAAACCTTCTAATTCATCAAGAGATTCAATCGCCCCTAAGTTGAATGCAGATAATGTACATAGTGCTATTTCACCATTTTCATCATTCACGTCCCTCATTGGTTTGGTTGGTAAAGCAATCTCTAAACACAAGTTACTTTGACGAATAGGGGCCTTACTAGGATCAAATGGACTATGGGTATTACAGTGGTCAACATTTTGTAAGTATATACGACCAGTGCTAGCACGCTCCTGAGCGAACAATGTAAACAATTCAATTGCCTTAATGCGCTTTTTACGAATTGATTCATCATTTTCGTATTGAACATAAAGTTCTTCAAACTTATCTTGATCTTCAAAAAAGGCATCATATAGGCCAGGAACATCACTTGGACTAAATAAGGTAATGTAACCACCTTTGATCAGGCGTTGGTACATAACTTTGTTAAATTGTACGCCGTAATCTAAATGACGAACTCGGTTTTCTTCAACGCCTCGATTATTTTTCAACACAAGTAAACTTTCAACTTCTAAATGCCAAAGCGGGTAAAACAGAGTGGCTGCGCCGCCGCGAACACCACCTTGAGAACAACTTTTAACCGCTGTTTGAAAGTGTTTATAAAAAGGAATACAACCAGTATGAAATGCTTCACCATTTCGAATAGCGCTTCCTAAAGCACGAATTCGTCCTGCATTAACACCAATGCCTGCACGTTGTGAAACATACTTAACAATTGCACTCGAAGCTGCATTGATAGAGTCTAATGAATCGTCACATTCAATTAATACACATGATGAAAATTGACGAGTAGGTGTGCGAACTCCTGCCATTATAGGAGTTGGTAGTGATATTTTAAACGTTGATATAGCGTTATAAAAACCTTCTACATAACGTAATCGAGTTTCTTTTGGGTATTTAGCAAACAAGCATGCTGCTACTAAAACATATAAAAACTGAGCACTTTCATAAATCTCACCATTTACACGGTTTTGTACCAGATATTTCCCTTCAAGTTGCTTAACAGCTGCATAACTAAAGTTTAGATCACGACTATGATCTAAAAATAACGACATGTGTTCAAAGTCACTTTCATCGTAATCAACTAATAGATGTTGATCATACTTTCCTGATTCAACCATGTTAACTACATGTTCGTATAGTTTTGGTGGTTCAAATTGGCCGTAGGCCTTTTTACGTAGATGAAATACTGCAAGTCTAGCAGCTAAGTACTGGTAATCTGGTGTTTCCTCTGATATTAAATCAGCGGCTGCTTTAATGATGGTTTCATGGATATCTGCTGTTTTAATTCCGTCATAAAATTGAATATGTGACTTTAATTCAACTTGTGAAACAGAAACTTGATCAAGATTTGCAGCAGCCCAAGCGATAACGCGGTGAATTTTTTCTAAATCAATGGATTCTTTTTCGCCATTACGCTTGGTAACAAAAAGGTTATTATTCATGAAAGACCTGTGGTGTAAATTGTTATTATTTTCTTTAGCGATGATAACTTTATTTATAACTAAAGAGACTTTTGTTTTTATTATTTTCTACATGCACTAAATAAAGATACTGATAAATGCTGCATGCACTACATCTAGGGATTTTTATAAAGCTAGACACAAGATAGAGAGGTTTCAGTGTTATTGCAAGTGATAAAACCTCCTTGTTTTATGTTGTTATTTCACTTGTTAGTGTTAGGTTAGTAATGACTAACCTAGTACCGTTAAAAGCTTTAGTAATTTACTAAAATCAATGTTTATTTTAAAAAATATTTCTCTTAAAAATATTTTAATTGATTTTTGTATGTCTATATACCGAATCGAAATATATAAAAAAATAACCTTTAATATCAGTCTGTTAAGTTATTGTTCATAGTTTGGTCAACTTGGTTGTAAAAGAACCTATGCCTAAATAAGGCACTATATTTTTTGACAACATAAAATATAGTTAACGTCTAAACTAGTAGATAATTTATGATTTTCAGAAATTGGATTATAGTGAATGCCGCTTGCATCAATACAATTTAGGCCACAACTTTCTGCCCAACTAATTAGCTGAGAAGGTTTGATAAATTTTTCATGCTCATGCGTGCCATCAGGAACTAATTTAAATATTTTCTCCGCAGCTATTATAGCGAGTAAATAAGACTTCATTGTTTTATTTAATGTAGAGAAAAATACTAACCCACCGGGTTTAACTAAATTTGCACAAGCGTTTATCACTGACGCTGGGTCTGGAACATGCTCTAACATTTCCATACAAGTGACCATATCAAAGCTCTCACAAGCTTGTAATGCTTTTTCTTCGGCGGTTATTTTTTCATAATTTATGGTTAAACCAGATTCAAGCGCATGCAGTTTGGCAACGTTAAGTGGCTCAGTCCCCATATCTATACCCGTAACATTAGCACCCAACTTAGCTAAAGATTCTGACAATATGCCGCCACCACAACCAACATCAATAACCTTTTTAGAAAAAAGGTCGCTTTGTTGTTCACTAACATGCTGGCAAATAAATTGTACTCTTAAAGGGTTAACTTGATGCAATGGCTTAAAGTCACCCGTTAAATCCCACCACTGGCTTGCTATTTGTTCAAACTTTGCAATTTCAGCATCATTTACATTAGGAGCATCTTTAATTTCTGTCATGGTTCTGTCTAGTTAATTTTTGATGGGTTCGATTCTAAACGAATCTTATAATTAAACAAAGAACAAACAAGGCACAAAGCTATGAAGTAGATCAATCATGTTAGAATTTAGCTGTTTTTATCATCACTTTGTTTATGACATTGAAACTCCGTGTAAATGGGCGAATAAAGCTGTTTGGCATCACTAAAAATTGTGCTAGTATGCTGCGTTGATTTATATATTTTTGTGAAAAAAAATAATAAAAATTTTAGGCTTTTATAGTTACATTTTAAGTTAAGGGATACGTCTATTTATGTCAGATCTGGCCAGAGAAATAGTTCCAGTAAATATTGAAGATGAGTTAAAAACTTCCTACCTAGATTATGCCATGAGCGTAATTGTAGGTCGTGCATTGCCTGATGTTCGAGATGGGTTAAAACCAGTTCATCGTCGCGTATTATTCGCTATGGATGTTTTGGGAAATGATTGGAACAAAGCTTATAAAAAATCAGCCCGTGTGGTTGGTGATGTAATAGGTAAATATCACCCTCATGGTGATACGGCTGTATACGATACTATTGTACGTTTGGCTCAACCTTTTTCTATGCGTTACATGTTAGTTGATGGTCAAGGTAACTTTGGTTCCGTTGATGGTGATAGCGCGGCGGCTATGCGTTATACAGAAATTCGAATGGCTAAAATTTCTCATTCGATTTTGGCAGATTTAGATAAAGAAACAGTTGATTTTGTTCCTAACTACGATGGAACTGAGTTTATTCCAGCTGTTATGCCAACACGAATTCCAACTCTATTAGTCAATGGTGGTTCAGGTATTGCTGTAGGTATGGCAACAAATATTCCGCCACACAACTTGACCGAAGTAATTAATGCTTGTTTAGCGTTAATAGATAATAGTGATATCAGTTTTGAAGAGCTATTGACTCATATACCAGGTCCTGATTTCCCAACAGCGGGTATTATCAGTGGGCGAGCTGGAATTGAAGAAGCCTATCGTACTGGCCGTGGCAAAATGAAAATTAGAGCCCGTGCTGAAATTGAGTGTAATGAAAGTACAGGTAAAGAAACGATAATCGTGCATGAGTTGCCTTACCAAGTTAATAAGGCACGCCTTATTGAAAAAATGGCAGAGCTTGTTAAAGAGAAACGTCTCGAGGGAATTTCAGCATTACGTGATGAGTCTGATAAAGACGGCATGCGTATGGTTATCGAAATCAAACGTGGTGAAGTGGGCGAAGTTGTTTTAAATAACTTATATAAGCTTACCCAAATGCAAGTATCTTTTGGTTTTAATATGGTGGCTTTAGGTAATGGCCAACCGAAAATATTTAACATAAAAGAAATGCTTGAAGAGTTTGTTTTACACCGTCGTGAAGTTGTAACTCGCCGTACCATTTTTGAATTAAGAAAGGCACGTGATAGAGCTCACATCTTAGAAGGTTTATCTATTGCGTTAGCCAATATTGAACCTATTATAGAATTAGTAAAAACATCCCCATCAAGAAAAGAAGCGGAAGAACAATTAGTTGCACAAGGTTGGGATTTAGGTAACGTCAGCGCTATGCTAGAGCGTGCTGGTACTCATGCGGCAAGACCTGAATGGTTAGAGCCTGAATATGGTATCCGTGATAACAAATACTACCTAACGCCAGTACAAGCTAAAGCCATTGTTGAACTTCAACTTTACAAATTAAGTGGTCTTGAACACGAAAAAATTCTAAATGAGTATAAAGAGTTATTAGACCTAATTTCAGAATTGATGCATATTCTAGAGAATCCTGAGCGTTTAATGGAAGTTATCTGCGAAGAATTAGAAGCGATTAGAGATGAGTTTGGTGACGAACGTCGGACCGAAATTACTAATGCTTCTCTTGATTTATCATTAGAAGATTTAATTACTGAAGAAGATGTCGTAGTAACCCTTTCTCATGAAGGTTATGTTAAATATCAAGTGTTAAGTGACTATGAAGCTCAACGTCGTGGTGGCAAAGGTAAAGCCGCGACTAAAATGAAAGAGGAAGATTTCATTGAGCGCTTACTAGTGGCTAACACCCACGATACTATTTTGTGCTTCTCTGATCGAGGCAAGTTATATTGGCTTAAAGTTTATCAGCTACCATTAGCAAGTCGAACTGCTCGTGGCCGTCCGATAGTTAATATTTTGCCATTAGAAAGTGGTGAACGTATTACTGCAATTTTACCGGTACGTGAATATGCAGAAGACAAATATATTATTATGGCTACTGCGTCTGGTACAGTGAAGAAAACCGCGTTGACTGCATACAAAAACCAACGTGCTAATGGCATAATTGCACTGAATTTACGTGATGATGATACCTTAATTGGTGTTGATATCACTGACGGTACAAATGACATTATGTTGTTCTCAGATGCGGGTAAAGTTGTCCGTTTTAATGAGAAAAAACGCGATAGTGAAACGGGTGAAATAAAGATTGATCCTGAAACCGGTCTAGAACAATGGGCATTAAAACCCATTGGTAGAACAGGTACTGGTGTACGTGGTATTAAACTTGAGGATGGCCAAAAAGTTGTCTCTCTAATCGTACCTAAGAACGATGGACCTGTGCTGACTATTACTGAGAATGGTTTCGGTAAACGTACTGATTTAAACGAGTATCCTGCTAAGAGCAGAGCGACTAAAGGTGTTGTTTCAATCAAGGTAAGCGAACGTAACGGTAAAGTAGTTGGTGCCGTGCAAGTAGAAGATCTTGATGAAATAATGGTTATTACTGATAACGGAACTTTAGTACGAACTCGCGTAAATGAAGTGAGTGTTATTGGACGTAATACCCAAGGTGTTCGTTTAATTCGCACCGGAGAAGATGAACTCGTCGTTGCGTTACAACGTATTGATGAAGTTGAAGAGCCAGCAATACTTGAAGGTGAAAGTGTTGAAGGCGAAGCCGGTGAAAATGTAGATGCTGCAGATAATGCATCATCGACACATAACCCTGAACAAAGCGCCCAACAAGTGGATGACGAAAGTTCATCAAGCGACGAGCAAGAATAAACGTCGCACACTTTAAAAAGGCGGCTAATAACCGCCTTTTTTAGTTTTTATTTATTAGTTTTATTTACAGTATTTGAGAAAAAATCATGTCAGAAGTTTTTAATTTTTGTGCCGGCCCGGCAATGTTGCCCAAACCTGTGATGGCAAAAGCGCAAGAAGAGTTTATTAATTGGAACAGTACAGGTAGCTCGGTAATGGAGCTAAGTCATCGCAGTGCTATTTATATGACAATGGCAGCAAAGGCTGAAGCTGATTTACGTGATCTTATGGCTATTCCAAAGAATTATAAAGTATTGTTTTGTCATGGTGGTGGTCGAGGTCAATTTTCAGCAGTCCCATTAAATTTATTGCCTCAAGGTAAATCTGCTGACTATATTGTTAATGGTTCATGGTCAAAAACGGCAGCTACTGAAGCTAAAAACTTTGGTGAAGTTAACGTTATAAATATTCGAGAAGAGCACAGTGATGGTGAAACTAAGCTTGTTCCTTGTGATCAGTGGCCATTAAGTAGTGATGCTGCTTATGTTCATTATTGTCCTAATGAAACTGTTGACGGCATCGAAATTAATTACATCCCAGACACAGGCAACGTGCCATTAGTTGCAGATATGTCATCAACTATTTTATCTCATGAAATTGATGTCAGTAAATTCGGGTTAATCTATGCGGGGGCACAAAAAAATATAGGTCCTTCAGGTTTAACCATTGTTATTGTCCGTGAAGATCTACTTGGAAATGCTCAAAAAGCTACTCCATGCATTATGAACTATCAAACTTCGGCCAATAATGATTCCATGTATAATACCCCACCAACGTACGCATGGTATTTAGCTGGCTTAGTGTTTCAATGGCTTAAAGATTTAGGTGGGGTAAAAGCCATCGCTAAAGTAAATAAAGAAAAAGCAGAGTTACTGTATCAAGCAATTGATACGAGTAGTTTTTATCTAAATAATATTGAGCATCAATATCGGAGCAAAATGAATATTCCATTTTGGCTTAATGATGAAAGCTTAAATGAAACATTTCTATCGCAAGCACAGCAGCACGGTTTAATGGCTCTTCAAGGTCACAGAATAGTAGGTGGCATGCGCGCAAGTATTTACAATGCAATGCCCATTGAAGGTGTGCAAAAGCTCGTAGATTTTATGAAAAAATTTGAAAAGGGGATTAAATAATATGGAACAGTTAACATTAAACCCGATAGGTAAAATTAATGGCGAAGTATTTTTACCGGGATCGAAAAGCTTATCTAATCGCGCATTGTTAATTGCCGCATTAGCTAATGGTGTGACAAAAATTACCAACTTGCTCGTTAGTGATGACATAAAGTATATGTTAAATGCATTAACTAGCCTTGGGATTAAGTATAGTTTGAGCGATTGTGGTACTGAATGTACAGTCGTCGGAAATAATGGCTTTTTCAACGTGAATAAACCATTGGAATTATACCTCGGTAACGCTGGAACCGCGATGCGCCCATTGTGTGCAGCGCTTGCCGCGAGTGAGGGAGAGTTTATCTTAACAGGTGAACCAAGAATGAAAGAAAGGCCAATTGGCCACTTGGTCAATGCGTTAGAACAGCTTAATGCTGATATCGAATACATGGAAGATCAAGATTATCCACCTGTAAAAATTAAAGGTAAAGCCTTAACTGGAAGCAAAGTGAGCATAGATGGCTCTATTTCTAGTCAGTTTTTAACAGCCATATTGATGATTGCACCTTTATTAAAAACAGATACTAACATAGAGATTGAAGGTGAATTAGTTTCTAAACCATATATTGATATAACACTTAATATTATGAGTAGATTTGGTGTCGAGGTGCAAAATAACGACTATCAATCTTTCTCAGTGAAAGGTAATCAATCCTACCACTGCGTTGAAAAATATATGGTAGAAGGCGATGCTTCTTCAGCGTCATATTTTTTAGCCGCGGGAGCGATTAAAGGCGGAGAAATTACTGTACATGGTGTTGGGAAATTAAGTGTTCAAGGCGACAAACACTTTGCTGATGTGCTTGAAAAAATGGGTGCAGAAGTTATTTGGGCTGATGAATCAATCACTGTATTGGGCAAAGCGCTTACTGCGGTTGATATGGACATGAACCACATACCTGATGCTGCGATGACTATCGCGACAACTGCACTTTTTGCCGAAGGTACTACTACAATTCGAAATATCTATAACTGGCGAGTAAAAGAAACTGACCGTTTAACGGCAATGGCAACAGAGCTGAGAAAAGTGGGAGCTGATGTGGTTGAGGGAGAAGATTATATATCGGTTACTCCACCAGCGTCATTGAAGCATGCCGAAATTGATACATATAATGATCACAGGGTTGCTATGTGTTTTTCTCTGGTAGCACTGAGTGATACACCTGTCACTATAAATGACCCTAAATGTACGGCGAAAACATTCCCTGATTATTTTGATAAATTAGCGGAAGTCTCCTGTTAAGTTTGCTTTAAATTAGCGAACGTAGTTGGTTTATCTATCTTATAAAATAAGTTTTCACTTCTTTTATAAATTTCGTCCATATTCCTGCCATTTTGAAATTCGTATTTTGAAGTGGCTTGAGTATACTCTCATGATTTTGTACAATGCGCGCACTTTTATCCTAGGTCAATTATTATCATTGATATATAAACGATACTAACTAGGTGTGTTGTAAACAAGGAAATCATATGAATGAACAAATCCCCGTAATTACTATTGATGGCCCTAGCGGGGCAGGCAAAGGAACTGTTGCCAGAATTGTTGCAGAACAACTCGGGTGGCATTTACTCGATAGCGGAGCTATTTACCGTGTACTTGCAATAGCAACGCAACATCATCATGTAAGCGTAGATGATGAAGAGCCTTTGATCCCTATGGCTGCTCACCTTGATGTGCAATTTGAAATAAGCAGTCAGGGCGAAAGTAAAGTTATCCTAGAAGGTGAAAATGTCACCGATACTATTCGAACTGAAGAAATTGGCGCGCTTGCATCAAAAGTTGCTGCTTTTCCTCGTGTACGTGAAGCTTTATTGCGCCGTCAACGTGCATTTAGCGTAGCTCCTGGCTTAGTTGCTGATGGCCGAGATATGGGAACAGTTGTTTTTGCACAAGCGCCTGTGAAAGTATTTTTGACTGCCAGCGCAAAAGAACGAGCAGAACGTAGATTTAATCAGTTGAAAGAGAAGGGCTTTGATGTTAAAATCGGGCGCCTTTTGGATGACATACGTCAAAGAGATGAGCGAGATCGCAACCGAGAAGTTGCCCCTCTTATCCCTGCAGAAGGCGCGTTAATTGTTGATTCTACTGACCTTTCTATACAAGAAGTGGTTAATAAAGTCCTTTCATTTGCGAATGGAAAATTAACATAAACCCTTATCGTTTACTTTTGGTTAAAGCCTAAGTAAAGATAAATTTAACTAAAGCCTACGTCATGGATGTACCGAGGCTAATTTAACAACCCCATGAAACAACGACGTTGATTGGATTAATAACTGAGTTAATAGACAAGTTATGACTGAAAATTTTGCACAACTTTTTGAAGAAAGTTTAAAAGAAATCGAAACTCGCCCAGGTTCAATCATCAAGGGTACTATCGTTAAAGTAACCAAAGACAATGTAATTGTTGATGCTGGCCTTAAATCTGAGAGTGTTATCTCAATTGACCAATTTAAAAACACTGCTGGTGAAGTAGAAGTTTCTGTTGGTGATGAAGTAGATGTATCTCTTAAAGCAACAGATGATGGTTTCGGTGAAACTGTGCTTTCACGCGATGACGCAAAACGTCACGAAGCATGGCAAGTGCTTGAAAAAGCCTACGAAGAAAAAGAAACTGTTATCGGTGTTATCAACGGTAAAGTTAAAGGTGGTTTCACGGTTGAAGTTAGCAACATTCGTGCTTTCTTACCGGGTTCATTAGTTGATGTACGTCCAGTACGTGACACTGCTCACCTTGAAGGTAAAGATTTAGAATTCAAAGTTATTAAGCTTGATCAAAAGCGTAATAACGTAGTTGTTTCACGTCGTGCTGTTATCGAAGCTGAAGGCAGTGCAGAACGTGATGAATTACTAGAGTCATTAGCGGAAGGCCAAGAAGTTAAAGGTATCGTTAAGAACCTTACTGATTACGGTGCGTTCGTAGACTTAGGCGGCATTGACGGCCTACTTCACATCACAGATATGGCTTGGAAGCGCGTTAAGCACCCAAGTGAAATCGTAAATGTTGGTGATGAAATCCAAGTTAAAGTATTGAAATTCGACCGTGAGCGTACTCGTGTATCTCTAGGTATGAAGCAGTTAGGCGAAGATCCATGGGTAGCAATTGCTAACCGTTACCCAGAAGGTTCTAAACTTTCTGGTCGCGTAACAAACTTAACTGACTACGGTTGTTTTGTTGAAATCCAAGAAGGCGTTGAAGGTTTAGTTCACGTTTCTGAAATGGATTGGACTAACAAAAACATCCATCCATCTAAAGTTGTTAACTTAGGTGACACAGTTGAAGTACTAGTATTAGAAATTGACGAAGAACGTCGTCGTATTTCTTTAGGTCTTAAACAGTGTATTGCTAACCCTTGGGAAGAGTTTGCTAAAAACTTCAACAAAGGCGACAAAGTATCAGGTAAGATCAAGTCAATTACTGACTTCGGTATCTTTATCGGTCTTGACGGTGGCATTGACGGTTTAGTTCACTTATCTGATATTTCATGGGCTGGCGGTGAAGAAGCTGTTCGTGATTATAAGAAAGGCGATGAAATCACTGCTATCGTACTTCAAGTTGACCCTGAGCGTGAGCGTATCTCTCTTGGTGTTAAGCAAGCTGAAGACGACCCGTTCAATATGTATCTGACAGATAAGAAAAAAGGTGCTATTGTTAACGGTAAGGTAACTGAAGTTGATGCTAAAGGCGCTACTATTGAGCTAGCTGAAAGTGTTGAAGGTTACTTGCGTGTTAGCGATATTTCTGTAGAACGTATTGAAGATGCATCTACAGTATTGAAAGTTGGTGACGACGTTGAAGCTAAGTTTATGGGTGTGGATCGTAAGAACCGTACTATTAGCTTATCTATCAAAGCGAAAGACCAAGCTGACGAGCGTGAAGCTATGGATAACTTAAACCAAGTTGAAGAAACAGGTTTAAGTGCAATGGCTGCAGCGTTTAAAAACGCTAAAAACTAATATCTTGTAACAAGATACTAGTTTTAATTCTTTGCACTTTTTCTAGTTTTACTTTATTAGTAAAGTAGACTATAAAGAGACTAGGGGAGGGGAATTTAGTTATTCTCCTCTTATATTAACTTCATTAGCGCGAAGCTAGATGAATACTGGAGGGTCATATGACCAAATCAGAACTCATTGAGAAACTAGGTGATAAATTAAGTCATTTGTCAGCTAGAGATGTAGAACAATCGATTAAAGAAATCTTAGAATTAATGGCGCAATCTTTATCTAAAGGTGACCGCATTGAAATTAGAGGGTTTGGTAGTTTTTCATTACATTATCGTGCTCCTAGAGTTGGTAGAAATCCTAAAACCGGTGAATCAGTTGAGTTAAGTGGTAAATACGTACCTCACTTTAAGCCAGGCAAAGAGTTGCGAGAAAGAGTGAATCTTTCAGTAGCTTAATTGCACTCTTATTGCAAAGAAAGCAATAAAATTAGATAATAAACGGTATACTTAAGTATACCGTTTTTTTTTGTCTACATTTTAGATCTAACTACCTAAGAGATTATTATAAATTAATAGAACTCTGTTTCTTTAGTCAGTATATGTAGTGCTATTTTACTAACAACTTCTAAGCGAGATTATCCAACGTGCGAATTTACTTCACTCTTTTCTTAGTTTTAATTTTACTCGCTATTGCTTTTGTTTTTGGCAGCCAAAATGAACAAATAATTTCATTAAACTATCTAATTGCTAGAGTCGAGCTTTCTATTGCCGCAGCAGTAAGCTTATTTACTGCTATTGGTTTTCTTCTTGGGTTATTGGCTACAATAGTATGGCGGTTGATTCGTAAAGGTAAAAAATCGCTAGCCAAAAATCGTTCAGCTGAAATTTAAATATAAGTGATAAAATGATAGAGCTACTTTTTTTATTACTTCCTGTTGCCATGGCTTATGGCTGGTTTATGGGAAGAAACAGTATTAAGCAAAAAGATCAGGCCATCAAGCAAGACTTGTCTATCAAGTACTCTACAGGCTTAAATTACCTATTATCGAATCAAAAGGACAAGGCGATAGATTCACTTCTTGATGCTTTAAAAGTTGAAGATGATAGTGTTGAAGCTCACTTTGCTATGGCTAACCTTTTTCGTAAACGTGGTGAACTTGATAGGGCATTAAAAGTTCATGAGCATTTAGTTCGCCATGGAAATTTACCAACTAAAGATAAACAACAAGCAGTATTTGAGTTAGGTAAAGATTTTTTAAGTGCAGGTTTGTATGACCGTGCTGAGAAAATGTTTAGTAAATTGTTAAAATCTGCTGATTACGGATTAAAGTCGTTAAACTACTTATTACAAATATTTCAGTCAACTAAAGATTGGCAGCAAGGCATTAGTCATCAAAAATTAATTGTTAAATTTAATGACAAACGCCTCCTGCATACTTTAGCCAACTTTTATTGCGAGCAAGCAACGAGTGCTTTTGAACAAGATAAATTTATTGAAGTTATTGAGTTACTAGAACAAGCATTAAAACTTGATCCGAACTCATGTCGTGCTAATTGGTTAATGGCTAAAATTTATGAAAATCATAAACAGTGCGAGTTAGCATGTAAATGTTACCAAGACATCTATCAGCAAGATAAAGAATTTTTTCCAGATGTTATCGACCAAATGCACCAATGTTATTTAGATCTTGATGCGGGTGATGAATTTTTTCGTTTTATTAAAAAAGTTTATGATGAAACCGCTAGCTCTAGCGCGTTAATTTCTTATTTAAGTCATGTTGAAAAAAAACATGGCAATAAAAAAGCTAAAGAGTTCATGTTGTCAGCACTTAAGCGTAGACCAACAATTCGTGGCTTTAAACATCTAGTTAAAATGGAAATGACTCAAAGTGATGATGTAGATAATAATGCTAGTTTAGATTTGATAAAAGACCTAATTAGTGAGTACTTAAAAGTTAAACATCGGTATAGTTGTCGTAATTGCGGCTTTAATAGTTCAACCCATTATTGGTCTTGTCCATCTTGTCACGAATGGGAACAATTGAAACCGTTTATTGGCCTAGAAGGCGAATAAAGAAGAGCTTCTTTGCTATTTTTATCAATATTTTTGTCAACCGCACTCACTGACTACAGTAAGCTCAGTGCGCTTTTCTCAATCTTGAAGAAACTAGCTTTGAATCTGATATTTATTATTGTAATTTATAAAATAAAAGTGACTTAGGTCGCGAGAAAGCTTGAAAATAGGAAATCTCATGTTAGAACCAAAAGTTGTTGTCGCCTTAGACTTTGATAAAAAAAATGATGCATTATCGTTTGTAGATAAAATTTCTCCAACTGATTGCAAACTAAAAGTGGGCAAAGAAATGTTTACCTACTTTGGCCCTGAGTTTGTTAAAACCTTAACAGGAAAAGGCTTTGATGTTTTTCTTGATTTGAAATTTCATGATATCCCTAATACGGTTGCCAAAGCCGTTACTGCTGCTGCAGATTTAGGCGTGTGGATGGTGAATGTTCATGCGAGTGGCGGTAGTCAAATGATGACTAAAGCAAAAGAAGCGCTAGTGAATTATGGTGATGATGCCCCTTTGCTTATTGCGGTAACCGTATTAACTAGCATGTCAGAAAATGACTTACGTGGTTTAGGTATTACTAAGACGCCTGCTGAACAAGTAGATTTTCTTGCTCATTTAACTAAACAGAGTGGCTTAGATGGTGTTGTTTGTTCGGCATGGGAAGCAGAGCAATTAAAGTTATCACTAGGTCAAGAGTTTAAGTTAATTACGCCGGGTATCAGGCCTGCTGGTTCATCAAAAGATGATCAGCAGCGTATCATGACACCAGAGCAAGCTATTAATGTCGGAGTTGACTATTTGGTGATCGGACGTCCAATAACTAAAGCTACTGATCCGCAGATGGTTCTAGAGCAAATAAATGCATCGATAAGTTAAAGTGACGAGTTATTAATCATTAGTTTCGAGTGTCGAAAATAAATGAAAAGAGAATTTAGTAGAATTTGAATTTAATAAAAAAGGCTTAGTTTTCGACTAAGCCTTTTTTAATGGTTATTTTGATCTAAAAATTACAAAAATTACAAAAATTACAAAAATTACAAAAATTACAAAAATTACAAAAATTACAAAAATTACAAAAATTACAAAAATTACAAAAATTACAAAAATTACTTTTAGTAGCTGATTTTTTGTAATTATTAATTTTTATAGTTATGAATGTAGCTAACTAAATCTAATACTTTATTTGAATAACCAATTTCATTATCATACCAAGATACTACTTTTACAAAAGTATCTGTTAAGGCTATGCCGGCTTTTGCATCGAACACTGAAGTACAAATTTCACCAACAAAATCATTAGAAACAACAGCATCTTCTGTGTAGCCTAAGATACCTTTTAAATCACTTTCAGCTGCGGCGCTCATTGCTTGACAGATTTCGTCATAGCTAGCAGGCTTTTTCAAGTTAACAGTTAAATCTACCACTGAAACATCAGGGGTTGGTACACGAAATGCCATGCCCGTAAGTTTCCCATTTAATTCAGGGATAACCTTACCAACAGCTTTTGCTGCACCTGTTGATGATGGAATGATATTTTGACCTGCACCTCTTCCACCACGCCAATCTTTTGCTGAAGGGCTATCTACTGTTTTCTGTGTTGCAGTAGTCGCATGAACGGTTGTCATTAAACCATTCTCTATACCCCAGTTATCATTTAATACTTTGGCGATTGGAGCCAAACAGTTAGTAGTACATGAAGCGTTTGAAACAACGTCCTGGCCAGTGTATTCGTTTAAGTTTACGCCGCAAACAAACATAGGGGTGTCATCTTTAGATGGTGCAGAAAGAACAACTTGTTTAGCGCCTGCTTCGATGTGCTTACGCGCTGTTTCATCTGTTAAGAATAAACCTGTTGATTCAACAACAACATCAACGTCAATTTCATTCCATTTTAAATCGGCAGGGTTACGCTCTGCTGTTACACGTACAGTTTTACCATTAACTATAAGTTGTCCATCAGCCACCTCAACAGTTCCGTTGAAACGACCGTGAGTAGAGTCGTATTTCAACATGTAGGCCATGTAATCAATATCAATTAAATCATTTATACCGACAACTTCTATATCATCTCTTGCTACTGCTGCTCTAAACACAAAACGACCAATACGGCCAAACCCGTTAATACCAACTTTAATTTTCATGACGATCTCCTAAAACTCATTATGTAGTAAAATTACACCATTTTGGAAAAAATTCAAGTTAAAGTTTGCTTATATTAGTAAAAACACCGATTAGACTAACAATTTTACGTATTCTTACTAAACCAATAAGTTTTCTTGTGAAATATTGCAGCTTTTGTGGTTTTATTCGCTATTTACATGATTTAGCTTTACTTGCGTGTTAGAATGCAAAAAATTTCAGTGTGCAGGTTTTACCTTTCGATTCGAAAGTTATTGATAGTAAAGCCCGTCAAATCTTTTTTATATAGTTTAGCTTGTTATATAAAGGAAGCACGCTGTGTGATGCGTTAATTTAGGAATACAATTTTATGACACAAGATAAAGTTTTGTGTGACATTGGCTTTATTGGTTTAGGTGTTATGGGTAAAAACCTAGTACTAAACCTTGCCGACAATGGCTTTAATATTGCCGCTTTTGATTTATGTGATGAAAAGGTTCAAGGGGTTATTGAACAAGATAGAATTGAGAATACTTCACGTTTGCCGCGTGTTTATGGTTGCTCATCGTATACTGAATTATTATCACAATTAAAAACACCACATCTTATTGTTCTGAGTGTTCCTGCTGGATCTCCTGTAGATCAAGTATGCGAAAGTTTAATTGGAGCTGGTATTCAGCCAGATGATATTGTTATTGATACAGGGAATAGTCTTTGGGTTGATACGGTTGCTCGAGAAGAGAAATACAAAAATAATTTTTTGTTATTTTCTTCGGCTGTTTCTGGTGGTGAAGTTGGTGCGCGTTTTGGACCGTCGTTAATGCCAAGTGGCTCTCCCTACGCGTGGACACGCGTTAAACCCATTTGGGAAGCAATTGCAGCCAAAGTGGATGCTAAAACAGGTAAACCCATTGAACGTAGCAAACCAGGTCAAATAATTGCAGAAGGAGAGCCTTGTGCCGCTTACATAGGGCCTGCAGGGGCAGGGCATTATGTAAAAATGGTACATAATGGTATTGAGTATGCTGATATGCAGATTATCTGTGAAGCCTATCATATTCTTAATGCTGGCTTAGGTTTATGCGCTGATGAGATTGCTGATATTTTTGAACAATGGAATAACGGTTTACTTGATAGCTATTTGATGGAAATTAGTGTTGAAGTTTTACGTCATAAGTCTGTAGATACAGGCACTACTTTAGTTGATTTAATTTTAGATAAAGCAGGGCAGAAGGGCACTGGCTTGTGGACTGCCATTAGTAGCTTCGAAGTAGGTTGTCCGGCTCCAACCATCGCACAAGCTGTATATGCTCGTTCTATTTCCTCATTTAAAGAGCTACGAGTTCAGGCATCTTCTACATTAAGAGGTCCTGAAAAGAACCATTTATCAAGTCAAGAAAAGCAAGATTATATAATTCAACTTCATGATGCGATTTATTGCGCTAAAATGTGTTCATATGCACAAGGTTTTCAGTTGATGAAATTAGCTGCTAAAGAACATGGTTGGACGCTAAATTTTGCTAGCATCGCTAAAATTTGGCGCGCCGGTTGTATTATCCGAGCCACCTTTTTGCAGTCAATTACCCAAGCATATGAGCGTAATGAAGACTTAGATAATTTATTACTTGATAGTTTTTTTGCTGAGCAATTAAGTGAGCGTCAGCTAAATTGGCGTAAAGCTGTGTGCGGCGCAACAATGTTTGGCATTCCTAATGGTGCACTTTCATCAGCTTTATCTTATTATGATTCTATGCGCTGTGAAACCCTGCCAGCCAACTTGTTACAAGGGCAACGTGACTTTTTTGGTGCGCATACTTTTGAGCGTACTGACAAAGCGGATGGTAAAAAATACCACGTACAATGGTCTACGTCTGAGCGTGAAACTATTATTATTGATTAATGGTAAAATTATAAAGTGATGGTATATATCTAATGAATGATTATTATAAAGAAAAACTTAGTGAAGCGGCTTTCAACGTATGCCGACTAGCGGCGACTGAACAGCCTTACACTGGTATTTATAATAATCATTGGTTATCAGGCTCTTACTTGTGTGCATGCTGTGATAAACCTTTATTTGATAGCAAAAGTAAATTTGATTCAGGCTGTGGTTGGCCTAGTTTTTTTTCAGCAATTGAAGGGAATGTCGCTTATTTTGAAGACTCAAGTCACAATATGAGCCGCACTGAAATTCAATGTAAGCATTGTAAGTCACATCTTGGACATGTCTTTGATGATGGCCCCTTGCCAACAGGTAAAAGATACTGTGTGAACTCTCTAAGTTTAGTCTTTCAAAACACTTAAATTTTTAGTCTTTTTATCTAGTCTTTTTATCTAGTTTTTTTAATAGCGATCTAGAATAGAACTCCGCTCTAACTTTCATATAAACCAAGCTTAAAGCATATAAAATCTAATTAAGCCTAAATAGATCTAAATATTCTTATTAAATAATTATGTAACCTATGGAGAAATAGTACAGCTTGCATTACAATATGCGCGAAATAATCTCACACCATAGTCTAGTTTTTATTTTTTATAAATTAGACTATTATGATTATAGTAAACTCTCGTTCAATTGATTGAAATATAAGGCTTAACTAATGACGTATCATCTTGAGGAAGAATATCAAAAAAGTTGGCAAGAACGCCAAACTTTAGCAGAAAATATGCAACCTATTATTGGTCAGCTATTTAGAAATAAAGGTATCGAAATATCTGTTTATGGTCGCCCATTAGTAAATGCATCTCCTATTGATATTATTAAAGCTCATAAATCAGTAGCTTTACATGAAGAGAGCAAATTACGTTTGCGTGAAAGTTTTCCGTTTGTTGAAGCGTTAAGCAAAATGACGTTAGCACCTGCGCGTATTGATGTAGGTAAGTTAGCCTACCGTTATTTATTTCAAGGGCAGTCTAACGATTTGTCAATTGAACAATATTTAGAAAAAGAATTAACTGCTGTTGGTACCTCAAGCGATAAAGCACAGAGCCAAGATGTAGTTTTATATGGTTTTGGTCGTATTGGTCGATTGTTAGCCCGTTTGTTAATAGAACAAACAGGACCAAATGCTAAGCTAAATCTTCGCGCCATCGTTTTACGCCCAGCTAAAGGCGATGATGATTTAGATAAACGTGCTAGCTTATTGCGTCGTGACTCTGTTCATGGTGCTTTCAACGGTAGTATTACCATTGATAAAGAAAATAATGTAATCAAAGCGAATGGTGCTTTTATTAAAGTCATTTATGCTAAATCACCATCAGAAGTAGATTACACTGAATATGGCATTAACAACGCATTAGTGGTTGATAATACAGGTATTTGGACTGATGAAGATGGTTTAGGTCTGCATTTACAATCAAAAGGTGTTGCTAAAGTATTATTAACAGCGCCAGCAAAAGGTGATATTAAGAATATCGTTTATGGTGTTAACCAAGATATGATTTTGCCTGAAGATAAAATTGTTTCTGCGGCCAGTTGTACAACCAATGCAATTACACCAGTGCTAAAAGCAGTAAATGATGAATTTGGCATTCGCAATGGTCATGTTGAAACTATTCACTCTTACACTAATGATCAAAACTTAATTGATAACTATCATAAAGCGCCACGTCGTGGTCGTAGTGCCCCACTTAATATGGTTATAAGTACAACCGGTGCTGCGAAAGCAGTAGCTAAAGCTTTACCAGAATTAAAAGGGTTATTAACTGGTAACGCAATTCGAGTTCCTACGCCAAATGTTTCTATGGCAATCATGAATCTAAACTTGAAAAAAGCGACAGATAAAGATGCGTTGAATGATTATTTGCGTAATATATCATTAAGATCTGATTTGCAAAACCAAGTTGATTACACAGCATCAAATGAAATTGTTTCAACCGATTTGGTTGGTTCACGTTATGCTGGTGTTGTCGATTCACAAGCAACAATTGTTGATGGTGACAGAGCTGTATTATATGTATGGTATGACAATGAGTTTGGTTATAGCTGTCAGGTTGTTCGCGTTATGCTAGAGATGGCAGGTATTACGGTACCAACATTGCCTGCGAAATAGTTTCTAACTGTAAGTAACACTTTATAAAACGCCAACATTTGATGTTGGCGTTTTTTTTACTTAATTTACAGAGCGCGAATAAAAGGGTATCTACAAACAACGTTTAGGTTTAGGTAAACCTGCATATTTAGTTGCTTGTTTGGCAGGCCCTTCAGGGAATAAACGAAAAAGATAACGACTGTTAGCTTTCTCTTCACCAAATTCAGCCTTCATTGCTTTGGTAAGCGCACGAATAGCAGGAGAAGTGTTATAGGTTAGGTAAAATTGGCGAACAAAGTTAATCACTTCCCAATGAGCGGTTGTTAACTCAAAAACATCGTTTTTTGCCATTTCTATCGCTAAGCTTTCTTGCCATTGTGTGTAATCTAACAAGTAACCTTGGTTGTCGGTAGCAATTTGCTCACCTTTAAAATCTATTGCCATGTAATTACTCTGTCATTTTCAAAAGAAAGTGAAACTAAATCTGCCATTGATATTTGGGTGAAAATTTCTTCATTTATGATAATAGCTCTAGCATTCGCGTGTTGCTTGATCACTTTCAATTGAATATATTTATTGATATCAATGCTATCAATTAAATTGTGCTGCAGGTTATAACAGCCGTCATCAACAAAAACGATAACATCGTTTTTGCCAAGTACTTGTACGCACTGATAAAAATCATTTGTACTAAATGCACTTTGACGAACAATATGTAGAGTAGTCATTTACGTTATTCCTGTCATTTTTGTGTGCTAAAACCTTAAAATTGCTTGGTGTGATGTTAATTTCTGTGCAAACGCTTGTGGGTTTAACACCTGCACTTCTTCAATATGAAACTTAACAGGCAAGTTACGTGCTTCTAATGATGCTTGGCAAACATAAATATCTTCAATATCATAAAACTCAAAAGCGGCGAAAGTTTTAAGATAATCTTTAACTGAAATTATTGAACCATCTTGCCCCTGTATTAACTGCCATACGCCATCACCTTGAAAAAATAACGATACAGCTTGTTCAAAAGAACCAAAAATCATGGCTATATCTAAAGCATCTTTGCCGGCTGAACTAGCATAAGGCGCTTTAGCATTGAGTATGGCTAAAGTTTTCAGAGAAGTGTTAGCCATTAGAATTGCACCATACGATCAGCCACAGACGATAACTCAACTAACTCTCCCAAACCCGATATAGTAAATATTGAATGGATATTTAGAGGATTTTCATCGCTAATACCACGTTTTTCAGCCGCAGTAATACATAAGTGTAAAGGCAACTTATATGCTTGGTGCAACCTCTGCCAGTGCGATATAGCTTGAAACTCATCACTGGCAATTTGAATACTTGCATTAGCATGCATAACGCCATCTTGATAAAAGAATACACCAACAAGTTCAACTCCCGCTTTAAGTGCAGTTTCAATATAATCTAGCGCTGTAACACTTAAATTACTATATGGAGGTGTGGTAATAACCACGGCAAGTTTATTCACTGTATTAATCTCTAAATCGTATTTAATAACAAACATAAAAAAGCCCCGCAATTGCGAGGCTTGATATTATAACGCTTTTTTTGGAGACTAAAAGCTAATTAACACAATGTTAATCATCGCCACCAAATACACCTAGAAGGTGAAGTAAGTGAACAAAAATATTATAAATATTTAAATATAATGAAACAGTTGCTCTAATATAGTTACGCTCTCCACCATTGATAATGCGACTAGTATCGAACAAAATCAAACCAGACATAATCATAATAACACCAGCACTAATTGCTAATGATAATGCCGGAATTTGGAAAAACATGTTAGCAACCATAGCCACTAGCATTACAATTAAACCAGTCATTAAGAAGCCACCCATAAATGAGAAGTCTTTCTTAGTTGTTAACGCGTAACCTGATAAGGCGAAAAATATTAATGCTGTACCACCAAGTGCTTGCATAATCATTGCAGGGCCGCCAGGCATTGCAGCGTAAGCATTAAGCATAGGCCCTAATGAAGCACCCATTAAACCGGTAAAACCAAATACCCAATAAATACCGCTAGCAGAGTCGGCTTTTTTATTAACAACAAACATTAAACCAAAAGCAACTAACATCATTACAAGCGCTGCCATGTGTGACAAGTTCATCGCCATTGAAACGCCAGCAGTTACGGCACTAAATGCTAGTGTCATAGATAAAAGCATATAAGTATTTTTTAATACTTTGTTAATTTCAATAGCCGAGCTATGACTCGTCGTTTGAAAATTCATATTAGATTGCATAAAACTTCCTTTAAGAACTTAATTATAATTACTTTATATAAGCTAAGATAAGGGCGTTTACGTAAAGTTCAAGTTATTTTTTAACGTAAACCAACGACCTTGTGACATATTATGACATGCTGATTTTTAAATAGCTAGCTTAGGCCTGTTGATATTTATCAATTATTTGTTTCCTTTTGTAACACCCTAAGCTATGGTCATTGACCATTCCACAGGCTTGCATATGAGCATAGCAAATGGTTGAACCAACAAATTTAAAACCGCGTTTTTTTAAATCTTTACTCCACAAATCAGATTCGGTACTTGTTGCAGGGTAATCACTTAACTCTTCATATTTATTAACAATAGTTTTATTATCGACAAATCCCCACATATAATCACTGAAGCTGCCGAATTCTTGCTGAATTTCAATAAACAATTTTGCATTATTAATGGCGGCATTAATTTTTCCACGGTTTCTAATGATCGCTGTGTTCAACATAAGTTCTTCAACTTTGTTCTGATCGTATTTTGATACAATTTCAACATCAAAATTTGCAAATGCATCAAGATAGCCTTGTCTGCGCTTTAAAATAGTGTACCAGCTTAAACCTGCTTGAGCTGATTCAAGCGTTAAAAATTCAAACAGTTTCTGATCATTATAAACAGGCTCACCCCATTCTTTA
>Ga0209081_1000024_pt1 | contig 76023 bp, 75 predicted proteins | sample GOMGulsemesocosm_4_FD_184636 | JGI IMG/M metagenome (GOLD analysis project Ga0209081, IMG submission 184636) | Methane-oxidizing microbial communities from mesocosms in the Gulf of Mexico - GOM15B Gulf of Mexico (SPAdes) (version 2) | ecosystem: Environmental > Aquatic > Marine > Cold seeps... | reverse complement strand
TCACCAATGCGTGCATAGCGACGGTGCGAGCCACCAAGAACCTTTATACATTGAACACGCTTAGCGCCACTGTTATCAGCAACATTCAGCTGTGATTGCATTTGGATCATTGATTTTTGCTCCATTTTATCTTTTATTTACCGAAATCAATTTCGATACAAAACAAAAAGATACGTTATAATTCAAGGCCAGAAATTTGACCCGTCACTGCCTTAAAAAGACTACCCAACCACTTAGAGTTTAGACAAAAAGCCAACCACTCAAAGCTAATGGGCGCGAGATTATAACACCACCACCAAAAAAGTGGTAGTTTAATTATCTAAAAAGTAGACAACGTATAATATTGTGCGCCATATATTAGGTAATACAATAAATGTATGACTAAAATTTTATAGACTTCCTTCAATATAATCATTGACGAACACCATAAAAAATTGCTAAAAAAGCTTGGTTTTAATAAAAGATAGAAATCAAAAGCAATTCACAGCAATTAATAGTTAGGCTAATCACCTGATAATGTAGAAGTTATTTTTTATTTCTAATTTTATTGATTGGAAACATTGATTTTTAACATGAGTGATACAATATAGTCCTGATATTAAAACCCAGCTGTTTTTTGAATTCATCTGGGAACAGGGCTATTATTAATAGTATTGGCAATTACAACCAAAGCAAAACCGTTAACTGGTATTGTTACCAAACAACCTTGGACTTTGTAGTATTAGGAGATTCAGCATGCCAACAAGTAAAAACAAAGCATTAGGTATTTTAGCATTAGCGGGCGTTGAGCCTTATGTAGAAAAAGCTGGTGAAGAATACATGGGCGAGCCCCAACAAGAGCATTTTAAAAAGATTTTAGATGCATGGCGTATGCAGCTTCGTGAAGAAGTAGATCGCACCGTAACACACATGCAAGACGAAGCAGCTAACTTTCCTGATCCAGTTGATAGAGCTGCTCAAGAAGAAGAGTTTAGCCTTGAATTACGTACCCGAGATCGTGAACGTAAGCTCATCAAAAAAATTGAAAAAACGCTGCAATTAATAGAAGAAGATGAATTTGGTTATTGTAAATCTTGTGGTATCGAAATTGGCATTCGCCGATTAGAAGCAAGACCAACAGCTGATCTTTGTATTGAATGTAAAACGCTAGCAGAAATCAAAGAACGTCAAATGGCTGGCTAAGTCATTAGTTTCACAACTTTTGCAACAAAGCATTTTTATTCTGAGCGATCACTGATGCCAACTGATGGTTATCGTGGTCGCTTTGCTCCTTCTCCTTCCGGTTTTCTTCACTTCGGTTCATTAATTGCTGCTCTAGCTAGCTTTTTAGATGCTAAATCAACTATTGATTCACTCAAAAACCAAGGTGCTTGGTTAGTTCGTATTGAAGATATTGACCCACCACGTGAACAATTTGGTGCGAGTGCCGCTATTTTATCTACTCTTGAAGCTTTTGGCCTACACTGGGATGAACAGGTGCTTTATCAAAGTCAGCAGTCTGAGCTTTATAAACATATCCTAGATGATTTGCAGCAGGAAAGTCTTAGTTATTGCTGTCAATGTACACGAGCAACAATAAAAGAACTTGGTGGTATATACCAAGGCTATTGTCGACCTTTAAACAAACCTAAGAAAAACAGTGCTATTAGACTAATTAATCAGTATGGTCTTCATCAGTTTCATGATATTTTTCAAGGTGCAGTCTGTTGCGATAAAAGCTTGGCTGAAGAAGATTTTATTATTCACCGTAAAGATGGCTTGTTTGCATACCAATTAGCTGTCGTTGTTGATGATATTTATCAAAATATCAGCCATGTTATTCGTGGTTGTGATCTACTTGAGCCAACAGCAAGGCAGCTAACTTTATTTAAAACATTCAATAAGAAAGCACCTCAATACGGTCATATACCACTAGCAATAACAGAGCAAGGCTATAAACTCAGCAAACAAAACAAAGCACCAGCTATTGATAATAGCAATCCACAGCCAACCCTCATTGCAGCACTTAAATTTTTAGGACAAATGCCACCAGCAGAGCTATGCCATGTTAGTGTCGATGAAATCATTGCTTGGGCGATAAGTCATTGGTCTAGAAATAAAGTACCTAAAAAAAATGAGATAACACTATGAACTTAAATTTTTCTGACTTTTCCTCCAACCAACGTTATCACTTAATGACACAAACCATTATTCCTAGACCTATTGCTTGGGTATTAACTGACTCAAGTAACGGCTCTTTTAATTTAGCTCCTTTTTCTTATTTTACTGCGGTCTCTAGTGCGCCGCCTATTCTAATGCTGTCAGTAGGAAAGAAACCTAACGGTGACAGTAAAGACACTTTAGTTAATATTATTAATCGCAAAAAAATGGTTATTCATATTGCCTCAGAGCAACATGCTTCACTGGTCACACAAACAGCATCTACCTTAGAACATGGCGAGTCGGAACTTACTGCCTCGAACATTGAGACCACTGAATTTTTAGGTTTTTCTCTGCCAAGACTTACTCAATGCGACATTGCCTATGGTTGTGAACTCTATGAAATTAAAGAGCTTGGTGATGTACCACAAAGCTTAATTTTTGTTGAAGTTAAACAGGTCTATATCAACGATAAAGTTGCTGATATTGACGTTAATGCTAATGGGAAAGAAAGAATTACCGTACATGCCGACAGAATAAAACCTTTAGCTCGCCTTGGCGGTGGTGAATATGCCACGATTGAAAAACCTTTCTCCATTGCAAGACCTCAATAAACGAGTGAATTGACCATGGATAAGTCCAGTATATTTAAACACGCTAACGGTAAAATGTCACCTTGATAAATGTTTTATCTTCTTGCTTACATCGAATTTCAACTACGTTAAAAAACGCTGCTTTTTCATTCTCTTTTCAGCTTGATTGCTGTATCATTACGCAAATATTTTCTATAAATTTCAGCCAAAAAGGTCTGCATCATCAAACGCGTTATCAACCTATGTAAAAAAGTTTTTTCTAAAAAAACTAATCAACAAGCCAAAGTCAGCAACCATGCCACTACACTTAAGCAACCTATTGTACTTTCGCGTGATCAGCACCCTATATCTCGTCAACTCATTAGCTCAAGTGCTCTTAAAGTTTTATACCGTCTAAATAAGGGTGGTTATGATGCTTATCTTGTCGGCGGTGGTGTACGTGATATTTTACTCGGACTAAAGCCTAAAGATTTTGATATTGCCACCAATGCAACCCCAGAACAAATCAAAGATTTATTTCGTAATTGTCGCCTAATAGGGCGTCGCTTTCGTTTAGCGCACATTGTTTTTGGCAGAGAAATTATAGAAGTGGCTACTTTTCGTGGTCACCATGATGACAATGACAAGCAAGATAAAAAAACATCAAAGCAAAGTGAACACGGCATGCTATTGCGTGACAATATTTACGGCAATATTGAAGAAGATGCCCAACGACGTGATTTCTCTATTAATGCCCTTTATTATTCAACTAAAGACTTTAAAGTTTATGACTTTGCTAATGGCGTTAAAGATGTTGAAGATAAAGTTATTCGCTTGATTGGAGATCCTGAAACTCGCTACAGAGAAGATCCTGTACGTATGTTACGTGCTATTCGTTTTGCCACTAAATTAGATATGGAAATTGAGCCTCAAACCAAAGCACCGATAAAAGCGCTTGCGCCATTAATGGCTAATATTCCTGCCGCACGCATGTTTGAAGAATTCTTAAAAATGTTTATTTCTGGTAAAGCCGTTGCCAACTATACGCAGTTACGTGAATATCATTTGTTTAAATTCTTTTTTCCAGCTGTTGATCAAGCATTAGACGACGGTGATGAGCTACTCAAACGTTTTATCATGTTATCAATGGAGAATACGGATAAGCGTATTAACAATGAACAAAGAGTAACGCCTGCTTTCCTATTTGCCGCTATGCTTTGGTATCCGCTGCAAAAATACATTGAGCAAATAAATACTAACAACTCGCTCTCACCACAAGATGCTTTTTTTGCTGCGCTTAATGAAGTTATGCCCGAACAACAGCGCAGCATAGCCATTCCTAAACGCTTTCAAGCAGTTATGAAAGATATTTGGATTTTACAAGAAAAACTAGTACGTCGAGAAGGGAAAAAAGCTTTTAAAACATTCGAACATCCTAAATTTAGAGCGGGCTATGATTTCTTATTATTACGAGCTGAAATCGAAACTAATAACACTCAATTAGCCGATCTTGCAAAATGGTGGACTGATTTTCAAGATGTTTCTAATGAAGCAAGAGTGCAGATGATTAAGAGCATTAAAGCTCCACATGGTACTAAGCGACGTACTCCAAGAAAGCGCCGTAAGACTACAGCGCCACAAGCAGAATAGATCATGGTCATTGCCTATATTGGCTTAGGTAGTAATTTATCTGAGCCTATCAAGCAAGTACAATTAGCGATAGCAGAAATTAAAGATATTCCTCACAGCCAAATTGTTAACGTATCATCACTTTATTTGAGCAAACCCATGGGGCCACAAGATCAAGATGATTATATTAATGCCGTTTTAGCTCTTAAAACATCGCTCTCCGCCGTCGAATTATTAAATACCTTACAAACGATTGAAAATAAAGCGGGCAGAGTACGCAAAGAAAATCGTTGGGGCGCACGTATCTTAGATCTCGACATTATTCTCTTCGGCAATGAAGTTATTCGCACAGACCGCCTAACAATACCGCATTATGGCATGTACGAGCGCGAATTTGTGTTATTACCGTTAGCCGATATTTCCCCTGAATTGACCTTGCCCAATGGTGAAAGTGTAAAACTTTTGAGCCAAAATATTGCTAACAATGGCATAACAAGACTAAGCTAAGCTATTGCGCTAAAATTTCAATTATGCGAAAGTAGCGCAACTGAGTAAATACTCAACTCATCTACTTAACTCAACAAACGAATTGGGAACTGTATGGCTAAAATAACGATATCTACCTTGTTAAAGATGAAACAACAAGGTGAAAAAATTTCCACAATTACTGCCTATGACGCAAGCTTTGCCAAGCTTTTTGACCAAGCAGGTATTCATGCTATTTTAATTGGCGATTCTCTTGGTATGGTACTGCAAGGCCAAGATGATACTTTGCCCGTCTCTATTGATGATATGGCTTATCATACCCAATGTGTAAAGCGAGGTGTTGAAAATACGCTGATTATTGGTGACATGCCGTTTATGAGCTATGCCTCTAAAGAGCAAGCCCTAGTTAATGCAGCCAAGTTAATGCAAGCGGGTGCCAGTGTAGTCAAAATGGAAGGCGGTGCATGGTTAGTTGATACCATTAAATCTTTGGTAGAGCGCGGCATCCCAGTTTGTGCTCATTTGGGTTTAACCCCACAATCTGTTAATGTTTTTGGCGGTTTTAAAGTGCAAGGGCGCGGTGATGAACAAGCACAACAAATGATTAAAGATGCTCAAGCATTAGAAGCAGCTGGCGCACAGTTATTGGTTTTAGAGTGTATTCCTGCACCATTAGGTAAAGCTATTTCACAAGCTATTTCTATTCCAACAATAGGTATTGGCGCAGGTAAAGATACTGACGGACAAATATTAGTAATGCACGATGCTTTAGGTATTTCTTGTAGTTATATGCCTAAGTTTTCGCGCAATTTCATTAAAGAAACCGGCGATATTAAAAAAGCCATTGAGCTTTATATCAGCGAAGTATCTAAAGAGAACTTCCCCGGTGAAGATCATATATTTAAATAACTTTTGTAGGAGCGGTTTTTCACCGCGAGCTTTGCCATGAACACAGTTGAAAACATTAAAGATTTACGCGCTCAAGTAAAATCATGGCGTATGCAGGGCTTAACCGTTGCTTTTGTACCAACCATGGGTAATTTGCATGACGGACATTTAGCTTTAGTAAAAGCTGCTCATCAACATGCCGACAAAGTCATTGTTAGTATTTTTGTCAACCCAATGCAGTTTGGTTTAAGTGAAGATATTGATAACTACCCTAGAACGTTAGCTCAAGATACAGACAGCTTAAAAACAGTAAGCACTGACTTACTATTTACACCTACAGCCGATGTTATTTATCCGAAAGGTTTTGGTGAAAACAGTTATATTGAAGTGCCTAATATTTCAGATTTATATTGTGGTGCTAGTCGTCCAGGGCATTTTCGTGGTGTTGCAACGGTAGTTTGCAAACTGTTTAACCTTGTACAACCTGACGTTGCCTGTTTTGGCTCAAAAGATTATCAACAACTACAAGTTATTCAAACCATGGTTGAAGATTTATCTATGCCTGTTGATATTATTCCAGTGGAAATAATCCGTGAAGAATCTGGTCTAGCAATGAGTTCACGAAATGGTTATTTAACGTCAAAAGAATTAGCCATAGCACCTGCATTATACAAAACCTTACAATGGTTAAGTGAGCAGTTACGCGCCAGCCATCAACCAAGAGATTATGCTGTATTGGTTATGCAAGCGAGTGAAAAAATAGAGGAAGCAGGACTAAAAACAGATTATATTCATCTTTGCCATGCACAAACATTGGCACCCGCTGATCCAACAGATAAAGAAATTGTTATTTTAGCTGCCGCCTATTTAGGTAAAGCAAGGCTGATTGATAATTTGCCCGTAAGTTTATAATCTTTTTATAAAAAAATCATACCAACCTAATGTTATTGTATAGCTGATAAATCAAGGATTGACGACAAAATGCTCTGATTTTGTTGAGCAATATCGCATTGTTCCATTAAAATATCATGCAGAATTTTTTCCGTCGTCAACGGGTTAGCTAATACTACTCGGAAAACGACTTGCTTTGTAGCGCCATATTTTGAAACAGGAATACGAGTACGAGAAACAAAAGCATGCCCTGCTTCGCGTTGCTGCTTTTGTATCGCTTTAGTTAATTTATCAAGTTGTAAGTTAATGCTACTTTGTAATTTTTCAGGTGCCTTAACCAGTAAAGCTTGCACTGATTTAGGCACATACCGATAAGTTAACAAACATAGTTCAGGTACTGTAATTAACTCGAAGTCTTCATGTTCAGTAATTATTTTAGCAAAATACTCAGCTTTCTCTATTGCTTGATTAATCAGCATTTCATAACCAGGGCGGCTAATAATATGCAAGCTAGAATAAACCAACATCGCCATGCCAGAGCGAGAGCCTTCTAAAGTGTGGCTACCTAAATCTTTTGAGCCTTTACGTAATATGTATTCAGCATGATGCTCAATATCAGCCACGGAGGATGGATCTTTAAACAACACGACTCCAGCTCCCATAGGCACATACATTTGTTTATGAGCATCAATAGTAACCGAATCGGCACGCTCAATTCCGCTGAGCAAATATCTATGCTTATTCGATAATAACGTTGCCCCACCCCACGCAGCATCAACATGAAAATGACATTGATATTGCTGAGCAATATCTGCCATTTTATCGAGGGGATCTACATTACCTGTTTCTGTTGTTCCTGCCACACCAACAATCGCTAGCACTTTGATATTTTGATCCGCTAACTGCTGACATTTCTGCGCTAACTTCTGACAATTTATTTTGTTGTTTTCATCAGTCTCAATAGCAATAACGCTGTCTTGACCAAGACCAAGAATATCGGCAGATTTTTTCAAAGAATAATGACCACGCTCAGAAACGAGTATTACCAAGCTTTGATAACCATAATGTTGCAAAGCTGAGAATAAGCCAGAGCGACTAATACCTTTAAAATCACCATCAGCTTTAAGTAATTTATTACGAGCAACCCAAAGTGCGGTAATGTTGGCGACTGTGCCTCCTGAGCAAAAAGCGCCTAACGAATGTTGAGCACTGTGCATCCACGCTTGATAAAAGCTTTCCTGTTGTTGATACACTAAGTTATGCATCATGCCTAACACCTGACGCTCTAATGGTGTGAAGGCTTTAGATGTTTCTACTTTCACTAAATTTTGATTTAAACCAACCATCAATTTAGATAAAGGTAATATAAAAGCAGGTAAGGCAGAAGTCATATGACCAATAAAGCTAGGGCTAGCCGTGTGTACCGATTGTGCCACTAATTTATCTAACAAGTGATGCATGTGATCAGAAACAAACTCAGGCTGTTCAGGTATGCGCGGGCAAACAAAATCTTGTTCAATATCAGTTAACGCATCCTTACTGGCAACAATATGATTATTAAGAAATCCTGCTAGGTTTTGTGATATTTCTTTTTCAATTAACCCTAAGGTTGAATCTGGCGCTTCAGCAATAGTAAAAATTCGATGTAGCGATGTTTGTGTTGCTTGAGCACTGCGCTTAGCGGAAACCATACTTATCTTCTAACCTTAGACTAATTTCTAATGCAGAACTTTAATAAAAAAACAGTCAAATGTCTTCTACTTTTATTTATTACCCAAACTACTATCACTGAATTAATTAATAAATGAGCTAGCGTAAATTAACCCAGCCTGTGTACACATCACTAAAGAGGTTATTGTTATCAATATTTTATTCTTTACTGTTTTCATGATTATTGCCTTAAATATAACGATTATATTTATTTATAATCAACAGTTATGCCAAACAATTAACCTAATGATCTACAAAGAATTTATTAACTTAACTTTTTATATAACTTTTAATATGTGGCGAATATAACGATAAATTAGTGATTTTAAGTAATTAATACTTATAACAAGCAGTCTCAACAACCAATTGCCAACACTGTTGACCGCTCGCTTGGTATTTAGCTTCAAAGGGAGTTAATGGTTCATCATCACTGACTTCCTCTATACTGCCAATCAAACCAGCAATATCTGCCGCCAATTGAAATTCTTCTAAATATAATCGCCAATTACTGCGCAAAATAATTTGCTCACCGATAGAAATCAACGTAGGAAACACTGCGCTACCATGCCAACGCCTTTGCACATGCTTAGATTTAGGCCAAGGGTTGGGGTATAAAATGTAATGTTTTTTAACTGGCCAATTAGCCGTTTTCACTAAACGATAAAAATCATTAAGATCTGCGCGAACCAAATGAAAATTTTCAAGATGATAGCCACTTGCTATATCAAAGCCTTCAACATTACGCTCGATGCGACTCAATGATTTATCGACTCCGATAACTAAAGCATCAGGATAACGCTTTGCCAATAAACGGGTGCTTTGCCCAACACCGCAACACGAATCAAGAATGATTTCGCCATTGGGTTTATCGGCTAAAAAGACTTGTACTAATTCATTAACGTCATTGAAGGCTTGTTTAGTATGACTTTGATAAGGCTTTTGAAAAGGGTGTGAAAAATGTTTTTCAACAATCACCTCTAATTTGTCATGAATACCTGTTTGATTAGTAATAATCGCTTTTGAATCACCTGTAGGAGTATCCATAATAACTTCGCCCTTCATTAACTTCTCAAACCTATACCTTTACTAATTAACGTCATAGCAATAGTAAAAAGTGTCACAATAAAAAAAATAATAACCGCAAAAGCTGTCGTTATGCTGACATCACTTATACCAAGAAACCCATAACGAAAAGCATTTACCATATATACGATTGGGTTAATTTGAGAAACACCTTGCCAAAAATCAGGCAGTAAGCTGATTGAATAAAATACGCCGCCAAGGTAAGTAAGCGGTGTTAAAACAAACGTTGGAATAATAGATATATCGTCAAAACTACCAGCAAATATCGCATTTATTAAGCCACCTAAAGCAAAGGTTGCTGACGTTAACGACACGGTGGCAATAATCACCCAAACATTATGAATTTGAATATCGACAAAAAAGAGTGACACTAAGGTAACAATAAGACCTACTAAAATACCGCGTGCCATACCACCACCAACATAGCCTGCAACAATCACCCAGTTAGGCACAGGGGCAACTAGCATCTCTTCAATATTTCGCTGCCATTTAGCGCTAAAAAATGATGAGGCAACATTAGAGTATGAGTTGGTGATAACACTCATCATAATAAGCCCTGGTACAATAAACGACATGTAATCAAAGCCGCCCATTTCACCAATACGAGAACCAATAAGTGTGCCAAAAATGACAAAATACAAGCTAATAGTAATTGCTGGCGGTACTAGGGTTTGCACCCAAATACGAAGAAACCGTTGAGTTTCTTTCGTTAAAATACTTTTTAAAGCGATAGAATTATTCATTATATTAAGCCTCTACTTTGGCTGATTTTTGCGAGATGAGGCTAACAAACAATGCTTCTAATCGATTACTTTTATTACGCATACTTAAAACATCTACACCTTGATTTGATAACTGATCAAACACTTGATTTAGCGTTTGCTCTTTACTTAAGTCAACTTCTAACGTGTGACTATCAATTATTCTATGCTCAATATTTTCAAGCACAATTGATTTATCATCACAATCTAGATCTAAAACAAAAGTTTCAACATCTAACTGTGAAAGTAAGGCTTTCATACTGGTATTTTCAACAATTTCGCCACCATCAATAATAGCTATATTACGACACAACATTTCCGCTTCTTCCAAATAATGAGTGGTGAGAATAATAGTGACACCTTGCTCATTAAGCCCTCGTAAAAAATCCCACATACCACGGCGCACTTCTATATCAACACCAGCGGTTGGTTCATCTAAAATCAACATTTTTGGTTCATGCATTAATGCTCTAGCTATCATCAAACGACGCTTCATGCCGCCTGACAAGGTGCGAGCAGCAGCATTCCGCTTATCCCACAACTCTAATTGCTTTAAATATTTTTCAGCTCGTTCAATCGCTATTTTACGTGTAACACCATAATAGCCTGCTTGATTGACTAAAATATTCATCAATGGTTCAAATTGATTAAAATTAAACTCTTGCGGTACTAAGCCAATAAAAGACTTAGCTTTTTCTAAGTCAGTATCTATATCATAACCATAAACTTTTACTTGCCCTTGCGTTTTATTCACTAAAGAAGTGATCACGCCAATTGTGGTCGATTTTCCTGCTCCATTAGGACCAAGCAAAGCAAAAAAATCGCCCTGCTTAACCGTTAAATTAATACCTTTAAGCGCTTCAAAACCGCCTTTATAGGTTTTTGCAAGTGAGCTTATTTGTAAAGCATCGGGCGTTAACGCATTGGTCATGATTTTACCTTTGAGGATTAACAAATAAAAATAATTATATACCCAAATTACCACAAAATGCAGGATTCAGGATTCAGCTAAAATTAACAAGAAAAGATTGTTTGAGTACATATGGTGCTATAAATTATTATTTCAACAGTGCATATTGATTTAGCTTAGGTTCATCCCTTATTTGGTTATGCTATAATAACTGTCATCCTATTCATGCACCCCTTTACTGATGTGACTCATGACTAAAAAAGCACTTACTATTCGCGAAAAAACCATTTTTGACGGTATATTCACTAAATATTTTTTAAAATCTCTATTTGCATTATGGTTCAAATTAGCGGGCTGGAAAGTATGTAAATTACCACCCGAAGGTGCAGGAGTAGCTATTGCCGCACCTCATACGTCAAACTGGGATTTTGTCTATGCATTAGGCGCTGCAATACTGCAAGATGTGAAAATTTATTTTTCTATAAAAGACAGCATGTGCAGAGTCCCTCTTTTAGGTACATGGCTAATGTGGTTGGGTGCTATGCCTATTGACCGCTCTTCAAAAGGTACTGGGCAGGTAAATCAAATAAAGGCCTTTATTGATTCGCAAAAAGGTAACCGTGTATTTTTCTTATTTACCCCCGAAGGAACACGCGGTGTTGTAACAAAATGGAAAACAGGGTTTTATCATGTCGCTCAAGGTTGTGGTTTACCTATTTTTCTCGCAAAAGTTGATTACCTAAGTAAAGAAACAGGTGTATTTCATACCTTTCAATTAACAGATAACAAAGCTAATGATGTTCAAGCCATACAAGCATCATATAAAAGTATTCAAGGAAAATATCCAAAAAAACAATATCCGTCATATATTGGTCAACTACCTTCAATTTCTGAATCAGAAGCGGCGATTATTCGAGCCCTTTATTCATTTAAAGGCGTAGCAACTAAAATGGAAATTAATGCCAAGGCTAAATTGGCTGAACTATCTAGCCATATGTTAGCGTTATTAATAGAGAAAGGTTTATTGGAAAAAACTGTAGGTAGCACTAATGAAAGTGCTTATCAGCTAACATTTGCAGGAAAAGGGTGTTTTTTACATCTAACACCAAAATATTAGTATTTAACAAACACAACTTTTGATAACTTCGGCAAAGTAAAATCTTTTTTATCGGTTTTGCTTTGCTTGATTACAGCATCAACGAGTTTGCCCTTACTACCATCAAGCTTTATCACAGATATAACATCTTTACTAAAAATTCTAGATAAATATTTCTTTTTCTAAAGCTTGGTATAACATAGAAATACGTTAATATAGTTATATTTAGACCCAAAAAACATTAAGGAATATTTGTGCTTACCAACCAACTTGAAAGCAGTGCTGAAAAAAGCAATACCTTACTTACGCCAACAAACTTGTTGAAAGAAGAAATTGACCAAGTTGCTAATCTGTATAATGTAATTATTGAATTTTTTACCAATTATAGTTTTCAACTTATTGGTGCTCTCATTATTTTCATTATTGGTTACATGCTAGCCGGTAAAATATCTACTTGGGTTCTCAATTTATGTTTACGCCATAAACTTGATATCACCTTAAGCCAATTTTTATCCAACACCACTAAAATGCTTATAGTTGTCATGATCACTATTGTGTCACTAAGTAAATTAGGTATTAGCGTTACGCCATTTATTGCAGCAATAGGGGCTATTTCACTCGGTGCAGGTTTAGCATTACAAGGACTATTAGCTAACTATGCTGCTGGTTTTAATATTATTCTTATTCGACCTTTTGTTGTTGGCGATACCATCACAGTTCATGGCGTAACAGGTGTCGTTGAAGAAGTATTACTTGCTTATACTGTTCTAAAAAATGAAGATGATGTGGTTATTACCGTTCCTAACAAACACATCGTTGGCGAAATTCTGCATAATTCAAAACATGATTCATTGCTTGAGTTAACAGTGGGAATTTCCTATAAACACAACCCTTTAGAGGTGGTAAAGTTACTTGAAAAAACAATGTTGTCACTTGATATTATTGGCGACAATAAAAAATTACAAGTCGGTATTGATGAGTTTTCTGACAGTGCTATTACGTTAGCTGTTCGTTTATGGACACCTACTATTAACCTTTATGCGGCAAAATATAAAGCCTATGCAGGTATTTACCGCGCATTAGATGAAGCCAATATCAACATCCCATTTCCACAACGAGATGTGCATCTTCATCAAGTATCAAATAATGAACCTATTTCACTTGGTAAATAGCGAAACTTAATAGGGCAATTTTTTATTCAACATAAGCAGATGATTGATAAAGTAAATCTGTCACTTGTTTGCTGATCACTAGACCAAAATACGGGGATTATCCGTTTAATATAATTGTAAAGCTATTAGGAGCATTTTTCAGCTATGGAGTTTTATTTTGCAATTTGGCTTTTTGCGTTATCTACAACGATCACGCCAGGACCAAACAATATAATGATTATGGCGTCAGGAGTAAATTTTGGGGTTAAACAAAGCATTCCTCATCTGTTAGGCGTATGTTTTGGTTTTCCACCTATGATTATTGTTTTAGGTCTTGGCTTTAACACTATATTATCTACGTACCCAATAATTCACGAAGCAGTTAAGATGATCGGTGTACTATACTTATTTTACCTTGCTTGGCTTATTGCTAAATCTTCCCCTAGCTCACTAGATAAAACGATTGCGAAACCAATCACCTTTATCAAAGCGGCTTTATTTCAGTGGTTAAACCCTAAAGCTTGGGTAATGGCAATAGGTGCAATATCAGTATACACCTCAGCAAGTTCAAACTTTTTAATGCAAATTTTATATATTGCTTTAGTGTTTCTTATTGCTGCTTTTCCTTGCCAATGTATTTGGTTGCTTTTTGGCACTAAACTCAAAAAGTATTTAAAGAGTGATAAGCATCAGCAAATTTTTAATAAATCTATGGCTGCACTTTTGGTTGTTTCTATTTTACCCGTTTTAAGTTCACTAGTTAGTGTTACCACAACCTAACAACTTTAAATTTACGCGGAAGCCTCTGCTCAAATGAGATCGAATGACTTTAAATCAAACGGTAATTTAGTCATGCTTGCACACATTACTTTAACGAGTCCGTTAAGGCTTTCATCTTCTAGCACTTTATTTAAACTATCTATCGCTGATGGTTCATTATCTATTGCGGCTATATTTTCAGTTAAATTATTAGCTAATACCAATGATGCCAAGCCTTTTCCGCAACCTATTTCAAACATAACGGCAAGAAACTGTCACTGTAATTATCGAACAATGCCACACAGCTTCTGATGCAACATAGTATTTAAGGATAAAAGCAAAATTCAGAAGAATATAGACATAAAAAAGCCCAAATAGTAACTACTTAGACTTTTTTATTTAATCAACTTATTGTTTTGATGCACGAGATACATACTCACCCGAGCGTGTATCAATTTTAACTTTTTCGCCTATTTGAACAAACAAAGGTACACGCACTACTGCGCCTGTAGCCAAAGTAGCTGGTTTACCGCCAGTACCTGCTGTATCACCTTTTAAGCCAGGATCTGTTTCTGTAATATCAATCTCAACAAAGTTTGGCGGTGTTACTGAAATAGGTGCGTTATTCCATAAAGTGATAGTACAAATATCACCTTCAACCAACCATTTTATTGTATCAGCAACCGCTTTGTCGTCAGCAGCAATTTGCTCAAAAGTTTCATTATTCATGAAGTGCCAAAACTCACCATCTGCATAAAGATAAGCAAGCTCAACTTCCATTACATCTGCACCTTCAACAGACTCACCAGATTTAAAAGTTTTTTCTAACACTTTACCTGAAACAAGTTTACGAATTTTAACACGGCTAAAAGCTTGACCTTTGCCCGGTTTAACCAATTCATTTTCAAGAATGTTACATGGTTCGCCATCAAGCATGATTTTAAGTCCAGCTTTGAACTGGTTAGTACTGAAATTAGCCATAAGTGTGCTCTTTAATTAATTGTCTATTACCTTTATACCCAAAGCACTTCAAGATGCAGAATTCAGCTGGAATTAGAAACGTCTTTAGGCAAGGCATTGATTGTAGAGAATGGTTATTCCCTTGTCAAAATCAATAACGCAGCATAAAACGTTTCTAAACCAGCCCTATGGGGACGACTGAACAAAGCATACTCATCGTTGTATCTGTTTTTAAGGGACAACCATTAATAAAAAGATACGCCTTGATCATGATTCGCCCAGTCGCCCTGAAACTCACATCTTGAAGTATTTTGGGTATATACTACGTAGCATCTAAGGTACAGATCATAAGTTGAAATTAGAATTGTCGCAGATAATAACCCAGATTGACCCTCAATTGCATCTTTGCGATGAAAATTCATGGCAAAAAGATCTACGTCAAGTCATAACTGATCCGAAAAAATTATTAACCTTGCTTGATATCAATACTGACGATTACTTACAACACTTTAAAGCACGACAATTATTTCCTGTACGAGTGCCTTTGCCTTTTATAAAGCGCATGAAAAAAGGTGATTTCAACGATCCTCTATTAAAGCAAGTAATGCCGCTATCAAGCGAGTTTGTTGTTACTGACGGTTTCTTTACTGATCCCTTGCAAGAGCATGACACAGTCGCTGAAGGCTTGCTGCATAAATATAAAAATCGTGTATTGATGATAGTAAAAGCGGGTTGTGCCATTAATTGTCGTTATTGCTTTCGTCGACATTTTCCTTATCAAGAAAATAGCCCCAATAAGCAACGCTGGCAACAAGCATTAAATTATATAACTGATCATACAGAAATATCTGAAGTGATTTTTAGTGGCGGTGATCCCTTAATGGCAAGCGATGAACATTTAGCTTGGCTAATTAAACAGGTTGCAGCAATTTCTCATGTAAAGCGACTACGAATTCATACGCGCTTACCTGTTGTTATTCCTAATCGTATTACTCGTGATTTAGTTGATTTACTACGTCATAGTCGTTTAAAATCTACCATGGTATTTCATATAAATCATAGCAATGAAATAGATACTAATTTTAGCAAGGCCGTTGAGCCCTTACGCGATGCTCGTATACCACTTTTCAATCAAAGTGTATTACTTAAAGACGTAAATGATAATGCAGAAACGTTAATCAAGTTAAGCGAGAGAATGTTCGATAATGGTATTATTCCTTATTACCTACATTTGTTCGATTCTGTGCAAGGAGCGGCACATTTTGATGTAAAAGAAGAAAAAGCAATCCGTATCGCAAATGAAATGTTAGCTGCGTTACCGGGGTTTTTAATGCCTAGACTGGTTAGAGAAATTGCTGGTCAAACTAACAAAACACCGATAAACCTGGCATAATTATCAACGATTTTCACCCTATTTTTAAACGAAGAAACACCATGACCAAAGCGATAGAACAACAATTAATCGAAAATATTTCCTTAATTTTAAAAAAATCACTGACCGCAGATGCCACTTTAGCTGATTTGCGAGAACAGAAAAAAGCAGGTTTTGAAGCTGTATTCAAAAAAGAGACTGGTTTTAATTGCTCTGCAAATACTTTTCAGCCTTATGTTGAAGAAGTTGCTGATGACTTACTAACATGGCAAGCCAATAAAACTCAGCAACAATTACTTATTCCTTTAGTAAAAAAAATTGAACAATTGTTTACAGTATTAGCTGGATTTGAACAAACTCATAGCGCTTAATTTAGAAAAGACTCTTTAAACTGAAAACAATAAAAAACCACAGTACCTGTATAAATACTGTGGTTTAAATTTAAGTCATCGTTTTCAAATGGAACTATTTTTCTTTTTTAACAATTAAGTCTGTAAAAGTTTTTGAAAACCAATCATCTAACATTCTTTTCTCATAACCTAGAGAGTCATTACGATATCGTAAACGGCTAGTCGTCATAAACTTCATATCCTTCAATTCAACTTCACCCGATACAGCTTCACTACCATCGACATTAACAAGTTGATAAGAAAAATTCATGCGAGGAAAATAAAGTTCCTTAATAACTCGAATACGATCTATACCACCAATAAGAGTATCACCAGCTAAATCAACATCAGTTACCTCTATTTTTAATACCTGTCCCTCAGGAAGGCTTTCAGCTAGTTTGGTGAAATGTTTTTCAAAGTTTTTAAAAGTTCGTTCACGAAAGTGTTTTCTACTCCCATTACCTGGTTTAATATCACGATATTTTTCATAATCAGTCCAAGTTACTTCTGATGTTGCTGCATAAGCAACACTTTGCATTGAAACAATGGTGAACAAAGTTAACAAGGTTGTAGTTAACATCTTCATATGCATATCCTCTTTATTTAGTAATATTTATTAGACCATGATAATGGTTATTCTATTGTAAAAAAATGTTAATTTTCTTGATTAAATTGTTTTATGGCACTAGCAACAATAACGGAAATTCTGTGTTGGCGTTGCTCAGTAGTCGATTTTCATGACTTCGGTGTTACAGAAGTAGCTCAGTCCGATGTAGTGTTTGAGAAAATAACGAATAGCTTTGCCTAAATCGCTGTTTTCTTCAACGGTTTCGTTGGCAAAATGCGTTTCTCACCACAAGTATTACAACGAATACGAACCATGACATGCTACGCCGGTTTAAACGGACTTTACCCTTAATGCGCAATAAACTCCCAGACTCAGTTTTATAGATCTTGCCCGTTAAACCTTCGTCATCATTTTTTAGGCTTTTTTTTAGTCGATGACGTTTTCGCTTTTTTAAGCGCAGCGCCTAGCTTTTCTGATGGTTTTTCAATACCCAACAATTTGCGCAGTTTATGTGCGGTCACATAATGATTCACTAAGCGAGTTTGTGTGATCACTAAAGTCACCAGCGCATCGAGCAATAACTGATAATCATAGGGACTCTACGCCAGATTATTTGCTTTGGCGCTACTGACGCACGCTATTAACGCTTCAAGTGCTTTACCATCAATGTCGGTAAAAGGTTTACTCACGAAGTGTCCTGAATTTAGTGTGGGATTGCACGTTCATTTGACGGGCATTATGATCTCATAAAATGAAAAATCAAGTGTTTATCGTCGTGTTTTTTCTTAGATAAAGTGACTCTGTTTTTACCCATGATGTGAACTTGCCTTTAAATAGGCGTTTAGTCATCAGCCAAAACCCTGTGCCATCGTACAATAGGCACAGGGTTTTGTTGCGATTGATAAAAACAAATACAGTGCTTGAGCGTAGATTGTTGGTGAGTTAGAAATATATTAGATGAATAAATTGCGGTGTTGACAATTGATCTTGTTTTGGCATGAATGCATCCTAACAATTGAGTTGCGCACATTAAATCAGATCAAAATATGGAAGTTGAGCTACACTGCCGTAAGCTCACATCCTTTTTTGTGCCTGTAAAATATGTAGATCGTACTTTAGTGCGACAATGTATGATCAAACCCAGAAAAACCTAATGAATGTGCTTGTTTGATAGCATCATTTAAATCCGCAGCAAACCTAAATTGAACATTTTCTTGCATCACCTTATCCATTCTTTCAACAAACATATGATAGCGAATAGATTCAGGATCATCGATTCTAATAAAGTGTGTCATGCCACTTTCAAACCATGAAGGAACATCTTCATGCCATAAAGGGTAAGCTTCCTCTATGCCACCTTCAAAATTGATAGAATCAACAATCATCATAATAGGCTTATCTTTGAGTTGCTCAAAGCCTTTTGCTAATTCCTGTAAACAAGCCTTAGATGCTTCTTTATTCCAACAGCCAATTACACGGTAATAAATAATATTACCGTCTGTTTCTAATTGAAAATTACCATGTTCACTAAACTTCATTACGACTACTTATAATACTAACGGGGCTAATTTATTTAACGTTTGGTTAACAATAATAATAGCAGATACTATAAACAGTCAATACTTATACCATTTTACTATCAGTTATTTAACCAATCTAAACGAATATCCCAACCCTCAAGTTTAAATTCAGTCTTTAAAGGAGCAACCGACTCATCAATTGTTTTATGAACATTCGTTGCCGAGACAATATTGGCATCACGCCCATAAATATAACTCTGTGTTCTAACAATATGGGTATAGGCTTTATTCAGATCATAAGCACGTTGCTTAGAAGGAGTTATTAGTTCAAAAACATCTGCCTTTTTTACTTTCTCTTTATCAACAGAGCCATCAGCTTTGTACCATTTAGTAAACATTTCTATATTTTCACGGTATTCATTACCACCACCATTTACTTGCAAATACTGTAAAATCTCACCTTCTTGTTGACCTTTTGAAGGGGCATCTTTCATGCCTTTTAAATTTATATAACCCCAGCCTGCTTTACCAGTAACTTTACGGGGAAAAGAAAAAGTTTGATCTATGGTTGTACCTATAGCCGAATGACATCCCATGCAATAAAAGGTTTCTTCATAAGATTGAGCTCTTAATTCACCATTATAATCTTCGATATATCCTTGAATTAACCAACCAAATTTATTGTTAAAACCTCGATCTTTAATCCTTATATAGTTGGGTAATTGCTCATCTAATTTTTCTTTACGTTCTCGTCGATAAGCACTGTCTATATCATTGTTACTTAATAACTTGGTTTTCGTCATATATCGCAACTCTTTCATTCGTTTAGGTATATACGTTTTTCCCTGATTATCAACGCCAATATAACGAACTGAATGCATAATCTCAGTGCCAACAGGGTATTGTTGATTAGAGATCCTAATCTGCTGCGCGTCACCAACAAAAAATTCTCGTGCTAATAATAGTTCAACATCGGTTGTTAGTTTACCATCTTGGTTTAAATCACTATTAATTTCTTGTTCGTCAGTGATAAATATATCTATTTGTAATAATACTTTTATGCTCATTTCAACCAAAGATAAATTCGTTAAATAAATACTTTCATTGTATTTACCATTAAGCTCTCTAAACTCTTGTGGTAATCGTATTAACACATCATCGGTTGAACCATTTGTAGGCCAAAAAGTACTAGGGAATGGCTTATAATTAAAAGCGACCCACCCGCTACTATCTTTCGCTATACCATTGTCTTTAAAGGCTTCACCCGCAAGGTGATAGTTCTTCAAATCTGGGATAAATCCTTGCCAGTCTTTATCTTGCAAATTATTAGATAATTTACTGTAATTATCTTGATCAACATATTGGGCTATTTGTTTATTAGATATTTTTTCTATCCATTTTTGACGGTTTACAAATAAGTTTTTCCAGCTGTTAATTTCCCCTTCATCAGAAAAATTATATAGCCCTTGGTTTGCCCCGTCATTACGTTGATTACTACGATAATTATGATTTTTAGATGATGAATATGTTTGATGACATGTATAACACGGGTTGTTTTTTCCTTCCGTTTTTGTATAACACTGAGGTGGAATTGGTGCCTCTTCATTCAAACTGCCGTTGGATGTAGGGGTAATAATAAGGCTTTTTTCAATATGCGGTAACAATGACTCGCTAGCTTTTTCAATATTAAATATACCTGCGGCTCCAATAAAGATAACAAAGAAAATAAAACTAAGAATTAAAACATAACGCCTCATAACAACCTCATTTATTTACTAGCTAAGTTAAGCTATGCAAATTATACGAGGAAAATATTACAGTTATTTGAATCCCTATTTATTTATGCAACTGTAATATTATTTTCATAAATAATTCTTTTTTTAGTCATTTAATTGTCATTACAATTTACTACCTTTTTATTATATTAAATAACTATACCTATGGGAAAATGAAAATGCTAAATGTAAACAAAACAAAAGTTGCAGTATTACTGTCAGTCATACTTGGATCATCTATGCTAACTGCATGTGATGGAGATAACGGCACTAATGGAATTGATGGTACTAATGGTGTTAACGGGCAAGACTTAACAACCCCAGCTAAATTAACTCGATTAGCCACAGTACCTGTTGGAGCAGAAATTACAGGGGTGTTCTTAACTGATAATGATGAGCTTTTCTTTAATGTTCAACATCCTGCTGACTTAGATGGTAATGATACACCAGCTAAAGTAGGTGTAGTAACAGGTTTTGACTGGAGCACGCTAGATCCCCTAATGGCTGACTTAACAGTACCAACTACCGATGATGAAAAACTCGCTGTACGTCTAGTGGCTGGCGAATATCAAATTATTGGAAGTGCGGGTGATAATTTCAATAACCAATTGCCTTTTGGTTTGGGATCGATAACAACCTCTGATGGTTTAACTGAAATAAAACAATCTCAAGACCCTGATTTTAACGCGTTTGTCCCTACATCTGCTAATGGTAATACCGGTTATTTATTTACTGCATGGGAAGATCGCCCTGGTGCAATGAGTCGTATTGAATTAACTAAAGAAGAAAGTGGCAGCTGGATTACTGGCGATGTAATGAACGTTGATTTTTCAACAGTATTAGGTACGTTAATTAATTGCTTTGGTACTTTATCACCTTGGAATACACCATTAACTTCCGAAGAAAATTACGAAGCTGAAAATACTGAACAATGGAACAACTCAACATATTTAGATGGTTATCCAAGTTATACTGATGTTAAAAATTTACAAACTTATTTAACAACCTCTACATTACCTAATCCATATGATTACGGTTATATTGTTGAAATAACTGACCCTACTTCAGTAAGCCCTACACCGATAAAACATTTTACATTAGGTCGTGCCGCCCATGAAAACGCTGTTGTAATGCCTGACTGGAAAACAGTTTATACAACCGATGATGGTACAAATAAGGCTTTTTATAAATTTGTTGCCACAACTGCAGGTGATTTAAGTGAAGGTACGCTATATGCTGCAAAATTAACTCAAGATGCTACAAATAATCCAGCTAAAGCAGGGTTTGATATAGAATGGGTTAAACTAGGAAGTAGTAACAATACTCAAATTAAAACATGGATAAATTCATATAACGGTATTACTGAAACAGATTATGTTGAAGGTCAAACGAGTTATATTAATCAAACGGAAATTGATGCGTGGGCAACTAACGGTACAGGTGATGATCGTTACGCTTTCTTGGAAACATTACGTGCTGCTAAAGCAAAAGGTGCAACTACCGAGTTTCGTAAAATGGAAGGTGTAGTTATTAATTATGATGGTGCAGCAAGTGGAGCTGTACCTTTCATGTATGTTGCTATGTCTGAAGTTGGTAAAGGAATGGTTGATACAGCAGGTGATATTCAACTTGACTCATCAGCCAAATGCGGCGCTGTTTATCGTTTTGGTTTACATTCAGACTTCAATATTAACCGCATGGAGCCAGTAGTTGTTGGTGGTGCATATAATTCAGCGGGGGATGCAGATGGCAACAAATGTGATATAAATGCTATCTCAAATCCTGACAATTTAGCTGTTATGGATGATGGCCGTGTTTTAATTGGTGAAGATACGAGTAAACATGTAAATAACGCACTTTGGATTTATAATCCACAAGGCGAATAGCCTTTAAAACTAAGAAAGGTTGATAATCACTTATCAACCTTTCTTTTTATAATCTACATCAATAAATATGTGACCATTCTAAATAAACTATATATTCCAATAACATCGTTGCTTTCAATCGTAATAACTAGCTATTACTCAATCAAGCGCCTTATTCTTGAAGGTTTATCCTTTATTAATTACTTACTGGAATTATGCTTACTGTTCTCGCTCAATAGCACGATACGCAATATCAGTTCTAAACTCGACACCTTGCCAAGTAACTTGATGCAATAACTCATAAGCCGCTTTTTGTGCTTCAGTAACTGTATTACCTAAAGCAGTTGCACAAAGCACTCGACCACCATTAGTAGTAACTTCACCTTGTTCATTTAACTTAGTACCTGCATGAAACGTTTTCGCTAATACGTTGGTATTGCTATCAAGACCAGAAATAACGTCACCTTTTGGATAGCTTGCTGGATAACCATTAGCAGCTAACACAACGCCAACGGCAGCGCGACTATCAAAAGCTATCGTTGCTTTATCTAGTTCGCCACGAGTAGCGGCTAAACAAAGTTCAACTAAATCTGATTGCAAGCGCATCATAATTGGTTGTGTTTCAGGATCACCAAAACGGCAGTTATACTCAATTACGTTTGGCGTACCATCTTGTGCAATCATTAAACCTGCGTATAAAAAGCCACTGTAAGGAGCACCTTCGGCTGACATGCCCTCAACTGTTGGCATAATAACCTCGCTCATGATGCGATCATGAATTTCAGGTGTTACGACTGGTGCAGGTGAATATGCACCCATACCGCCAGTATTAGGACCTAAATCGCCGTTTAACGCACGTTTATGATCTTGACTGGTTGCCATAGGTAAAACATTTTTACCATCAACCATAACAATAAAACTTGCTTCTTCACCTTCAAGAAATTCTTCAATCACTACGCGATGACCTGCTTCACCAAACGCATTACCTGCAAGCATGTCTTTAATAGCGTTTTCTGCTTCTGTTAACGTAAGTGCAACAATAACGCCCTTACCTGCGGCTAAGCCATCGGCTTTAACAACAATTGGCGCACCTTGTTCACGTACGTAAGCAAGTGCAGGTTCAATTTCAGTAAAGTTAGCATAACTGCCACTTGGAATATTATTGCGTGCCAGAAAATCTTTAGTGAACGATTTAGAGCCTTCAAGCTGTGCCGCTTTCGCGCTTGGGCCAAAAATAGCTAAACCACGCGCTTGAAAAGCATCAACTACGCCATCTACAAGCGGCTGTTCTGGGCCAACAATAGTTAGCGCAACATCTTCACTTTGGGCAAAGTCAACAAGAGCATCGTTATCACTAATATCAAGTGCAACATTCTCTAATTTACTTTCTGTTGCTGTTCCAGCATTACCTGGCGCAACAAATACTTTAGTAACTTGGCTAGACTGTGCCGCTTTCCATGCCAATGCATGCTCACGCCCACCACCGCCTATAACTAAAATTTTCATTCACTTTTTTCCTATTTATAGTAATTGCGCGAATATTTTCTAATAAATAACCCGTCTACAATTTATTTTGTTTTTTAAAGTCACTGAAACTGGTGTTTTCAGGTTTCACAAACTTTAAGGTCATACGATCGCTTTCACCAATCGCTAAATATTTTGCTTTATCAGTGTCGCCTAAACGCAATACAGGTGGTAAAGTCCACACACCCTTTGGATGTTGCGTCGTATCTTTAGCATTGGCATTAATTTCACTTGAGCCTGCAAAGCGAAAACCAGCATTTTTTGCTTGTTTGATGGTATTTGCTTCTGAAACATAACCAACGGATTTTTCTGGAGCTACACCTGCAGGTAATCTATGCTCAACCACACCTAACACACCGCCAGCTTTAAGCGCCTTAAAAGCATCTTTAAAAACTTGGCTTACACCTGCATCTTTCCAGTTATGTAAATTACGGAAAGTTAACACTAAATCAGCACTACCTTGTGGTGCTAATTCACTTTGCTTACGCGGTACAAAATTAGTTAAGATAACATCGCTAAAAACAGCATTTGATGCTAACTTTTTCTCTAATTTTTTACGTGAATTAGAGTAATAATTATCTTCGCCAGTATCAGGATAATGTGCGCCGTAAAGCTTACCTTTACCTTTTAGCGCAGGGGCTAGAATTTCTGTATACCAACCACCACCAGGGGTAATTTCAACTACCGTCATTTCTGGCGTAAAACCAAAAAAGTTTAATGTTTGCACTGGATGACGATATTGATCACGTGCTTTATTTTTAGCAGAACGATGAGCGCCACTAACGGCTTGTTCAAGAGCTTCATTGCTATGAACATGCTTTTCATGAGCATATAGGTTCATGCTAGTAAACGCACTAAGCGTAAGGGTTGAAGCAACTATTGCAGAGGTAACAAGCGACTGTAAATTTTTTAACTTGGTCATATTATTTCCGTTAACTGTTTGGTATTACTAAAAAGACCACTAGTTATAACAGATTTTTCGATAAATTGTAGGAGGAGATTTATCTCCGATCTTTTAAACGTAACTCAAAGAGATCGCGATTTAAATCGCTCCTACAAGATATATTATTCAAACTTTTAATAAAGGCTCTTTAAGTTGATTATTTATAATTCCAAAGCAAAAGCGCAGAGCGTATGACTATACGTGAGCACTTTTAACGCCTAAATTTAGCTTATCAACGACAAGAATCAAAATTAATGTCTAAAATGTCTCATGTTAGTGAATACCATTGCAATGTTATGCTCGTCGGCAGCAGCAATTACTTCATTATCACGCATTGAACCACCCGGTTGAATTACCGCGGTAATACCTGCTTCTGCAGCGGCGTCTAAACCATCACGGAACGGGAAGAATGCATCAGATGCCATTACGGAACCTTTAACTTCAAGGTTTTCATCAGCCGCTTTAATACCCGCAACTTTTGCTGAATAGACACGACTCATTTGACCTGCACCAACACCAATTGTCATGCTATTTTTAACGTACACAATGGCGTTAGATTTAACATATTTGGCAACTTTCCAACAGAACTGTAAATCGCGCATTTCTTCTTCACTTGGTTGACGCTTAGTAACAACTTTTAAGTCACCACTGTTTACGCTGCCTTGGTCTCTGTCTTGAACTAATAAACCGCCATTAACTCGTTTATAATCAAAACCTGTTGTTTTAGACTCCCACTCACCACATTCTAATAAACGTAAGTTAGGCTTAGCCGCAACAATTTGTGCAGCAGCATCAGATACTTTTGGTGCAATAATAACTTCAACAAATTGACGAGAAACTATCGCTTCAGCAGTATCTGCATCTAATTCACGGTTAAAAGCGATAATACCGCCAAACGCTGAAGTTGGATCAGTTTTATAAGCACCTTCATAGGCGGCAAGAATATTGTCACCAATTGAAACGCCACACGGGTTAGCATGTTTAACAATAACACAAGCTGGCTCATCAAATTCTTTAACACATTCTAACGCTGCATCAGTGTCTGCGATGTTGTTATAAGATAAAGCTTTACCTTGTAACTGTGTTGAAGTTGAAATTGACGCTTCTTCTGGATTAGCTTCTTTATAAAAAGCAGCTTCTTGGTGTGAGTTTTCACCGTAACGTAAATCTTGTGTTTTAATAAACTGGCTATTAAAAGTACGAGGAAACTTAACTTTATTGTCAAAAGATGCAGTTGCTTCTTTCTCACCATAAGCAGGTAACATTTTACCGAAGTAATTAGCAATCATGCCATCGTAACTTGCAGTATGTTCATAAGCGGCAATCGCTAAATCAAAACGTGTTTGATACGTTAATGAATTATCGTTGCTGTTCATTTCACTAATAACACGAGCGTAATCACTGGCATTAACAACAATAGTCACGTCTTTGTGATTTTTCGCTGCTGCACGTACCATAGTAGGTCCGCCAATATCAATATTTTCAATGGCATTTTCTAAGGTACAGTTTTCATCACTAACGGCATTAGCAAATGGATATAAGTTAACGACAACCATATCAATTGCACTGATACCGTTTTCAGTCATTACGGCTTCATCGGTACCGCGACGCGCTAAAATGCCGCCATGAACTTTAGGGTGTAACGTTTTAACACGACCATCCATAATTTCTGGGTGACCTGTGTAATCAGACACTTCTGTTACTGGAATACCGTTTTCAGCTAATAATTTTGCCGTACCACCAGTCGAAAGAAGATCAACTCCTTTATCGCTTAAGCTGCGAGCAAAATCAACAATACCGGTTTTATCTGAAACACTTAATAGTGCGCGTTTAATTGGACGTGGAGTATCCATGATTTTTTGTATACCTTATAAAAAAATTCAAATATTAAAAACAATAAAAGCACCCGAAGGTGCTTTCTAAATAAATACTAGCTTAGTTCATGCCGTATTTTTTTAATTTTTTACGTAAAGTACCACGGTTGATACCTAGTAAGTTTGCAGCTCTAGTTTGATTGCCGCGTGTATACATCATCACTTCTTCTAACATTGGCGCTTCAATTTCACTTAGTACAAGGTCGTACATGTCTTCAACATCGTTACCATTTAACTGTTTTAAGTAGTTGTTGATAGCTATTTTAGCTTGTGTACGCAACGGAGACGTTTTAGTTTGTGTTTGAATATCACCAGTGATGAATGGAGAAGAAATATTTTGTTCGAACATAATGTACAACTCTTTGTGTTAATAAAAATTAATATAATTAAACAACCAACTATTCGCTAATGAACAAGTTGATCAAAACATAGGTCTAACGTCTCAAGCTGTTCACTTACTGACGATAAACCGTTAAAATTAGATCTAAAAGCTTTGCCCTGATTACCTGCAAATTTCGCAGTAAAATCTTCACCTAACTCTCTGCCTAGCAAAGCAAAAGAATGAATATACCAAGACACATGTTTACGAGCGATTCTCACGCCCATGTAGTCACCATAAAACTGATGTAATTCCTTTACGTGTCCAAGTAATATTGAACGAACCTCATTCACTGAGGGGGCCGGCATTTTGGTTCCTGTTTTCAAAAAATGGTTCATTTCTCGAAAAATCCAAGGTCGCCCTTGAGCACCTCGGCCAATCATAAGGGCATCGGCTCCGGTATAGCTTAATACCTGTTCGGCTTTTTCTACCGAAGTAATATCGCCATTTGCCACAACAGGTATTGAAACAGCTTGTTTAATAGCTTTAATAGTGTCGTATTCCGCATTGCCTTTATAAAAGTCATTACGAGTTCGACCATGCACTGCAAGCGAAGCAATACCGTTATCTTGAGCTATTTTTGCAATTTCAACGCCGTTACGGCTATTTTCGCACCAACCAGTGCGAATTTTTAACGTTACGGGGATATTGACCGAATTCACCACAGATTTCACAATTTGCTCAACCTGTAGCGGATCTTTCAACAAAGCTGAACCCGCTAATTTTTTATTCACCTTTTTTGCTGGGCAGCCCATATTAATATCAATAATTTGCGCGCCATTTTCAGCATTAATCTGCGCTGCAAAAGCTAATTCATCAGCACAACTACCCGCAATTTGCACACTGCGAATACCGGCATCGTCACTGTGAATCATTCTTAGTTTCGACTTTTCGGTATGCCACACTTTAGGGTTTGACGACACCATTTCTGATACTGCCAACCCCGCGCCTAATCGACAGCACAATTCTCGAAAAGGCTGGTCGGTAACTCCTGCCATAGGAGCAAGAAAAACATTACTGTCGAATTGATATGAGCCGATTTTCAAACATTCACCTTAAGATTACTTTTAAGCTGACTGTTTTTTAATCACTGTCGCAAAAGGGCGCTAATCTTACGTGTTTTTTCATCCCTTGAAAAGCATAGAATTTGAACAAAATTTGATTTTTTTCGTCTTTTTAATATTGACTTTTACTAAAGTATTGATGTGAGCAGTTTTTGTACAATTGATTAACAATATTTGAAGGGAAATTAAAATAAATTAACTTTTTATTTCATGCTTATGTAGTTAGCTCAGGAAAAAGCTTAAAAAACCTGTAAGAGGGAATTAAAACGACATTAGGAGCGCATATTAACCCCAGAGCAACAAGTTATATTGCACAAGCCGATGTCATGTTTTCATTAATGTCGACTGGCATGACTGAGCGTTGGCTTGATGAAATGCATGATGATGATTCATCAGAGGAAACAAATGATATTGCGATTGGTTTCTAGTTATTCTTACAGCCAATGAAGATTAGCCAGTTAAATAGCTATATTGCTAATGTCATCATTATCCTGATACTTTTCATCAGCCCCGTATTATGGGCTGTTGAACGTTGATAAAAACTGATATACGCAGATGAAATTAGAAGCAGCCATCCTAAACAATTTTTAATATTAGTAAATGAGCTAAACTAAACCGCAAACAGCCTTTCAATTGGCTGAACATAAAAGCATTGAGCAAAAAAAACAAAATTAATCTGCTCAATCAAAAAAACAAGCAAGCTTAGACCTAGTGTATATTTAGGGCTAAGTTAGGCGCTTATACATTTTGCTCAAGAAAAAGCATTAGGTCCTTTAGGCGGTAATTTATTGCCCTTTGATTGCCTATTGCTCAAGCGACGCTGCGTGACTATACAAGTTTAAAACGTTATTTTCTTTGCCCATTCAAACGAACCCATTCTTCTTGTATACTTTTCTTTAAAGTAATAGGTTCCATATCACACCATTGTCCGTAAATTTCTTGTAGGTTTTGTGCTTGCTCTTCTAAAATACCTGATAGTGCCAATAAGCCTTTGTTGCCCACAAATTCCATAATAGTAGGTGCTAACTCACGCAATGGCCCCGCTAAAATGTTAGCCACCACAACATCAGCTTTTAATTTAGGCTGATCTTGTGGTAAATATAACGCTAGTCTGTCGTCAACATTATTACGCTTTGCATTAGCTAAACTTGCTTGTAAGGCTTGTGGATCGATATCAATACCAATCACTTTCTTCGCGCCTAATTTCAATGCTGCTAGGGATAAAATGCCAGAGCCACAACCAAAATCAACCACGGTTTTATCTTGTAGGTCTAACCCATCAAGCCACGTTAAACACAAGGCTGTAGTTGGATGCGTACCAGTACCAAACGCTAAACCAGGATCTAACATAACATTAACCGCATCAGGCTCTGGTACTTCACGCCAACTGGGGCAAATCCATAAACGCTCACCAAATTTCATCGGATGAAAGTTATCCATCCACTCGCGCTCCCAGTCTTTGTCTTCTAATTGCTCAAGTTTGTATTGCATTTGTGCTTTGTCTGGATGAATACCTTGTAAATAACTGATCACTTTGTCCATATCATGACTGGCATCAAACAAGCCCATAACGACGGTATTTGACCAATAAAGTACTTCGTCACCGGGTAATGGCTCATAAATAGGCGTGTCTTGTGCATCAATAAAAGTAACGGCTTGCGAACCACAGGCAACTAACCAGTCACTATATTTTTCAGCAGTTTCTTCGTTGGCGCTTAATCTAAGTTGTATCCAAGGCATCTTTTTATTCCGGTAATATATTCATCATAATATAGCTTGATGGTAGTTTATCATTCATTAGTGCTAGAGTAGGAACAAATTCACTTAATAATAAGTAAACACCTATGTTAGATTTGCTTCCTGATTTATTCGACCAACACGAACAACAACTACAATTAGCTGAGCCACTTTTTAATGATTATGGCGGTAAACTTATTTTTAGTGGCGAAATAGTCACTGTTTCTTGTTTTAATGATAACTCAAAAGTAAAAGAATTAGTGGCAACTGACGGCGTTGGCAAAGTGATGATAGTTGATGGTAAGGGCAGCTTAACCAGAGCATTACTTGGTGATATGTTAGCTGAGCAAGCTGTTACTAATGGTTGGCAAGGTATTATTATCAATGGTTGTATTCGTGATGCGGGTACAATAGCCACATTAGCACTTGGCGTAAAAGCACTTGGCTGTAATCCGATAAAAACGGAAAAGTTAGGTGTAGGTAAAATAAATCAAAACATAAACTTTGCTGGGCTTGACTTTATAGCAGGACAATATGTTTATGGTGATGCAAATGGTTTAGCTATTAGTGAAAAACCATTAACGTTAAGCTAAATCAAACTTTATTCTTTACCGCTTTGCTAAGTATATACAGCTCTTATTCTTCATAGTAGGATAGGTGAAAAATATCCATCAATCGAGAGGAAACGTGACAAGTATTAAAATCTTTATTTTTACCTTTATTTTATTACTTTCCTCTGTTGTCACGTCTCAACCTTTACGTGTTGTGACTGAAAATTTACCTCCTCTACAAATTGTTAAAAAAGACGCTTCAATCAGTGGTGCAATGGTTGAAGTTGTCAATTTTTTACTCAAAAAAGTTAATATTGAAGCAACCATTGAAGTTTACCCTTGGGCACGAAGTTATCAAATGGCATCAGAGCCAAATAACACCTTAATATTTTCTATGTTTAGAGATGAAAGCAGAGAAAAAAAGTTTCAGTGGATTGGTAAGTTGCTCACTGTTAATTCCTATTTAGTTGCATTAAAAACGAACAATGATTTCAATATAACCTCTATTAACAGTGCTAAAAAATACAGTGTTGGTAGTATCAGAGAAGATTTAGCAGAGCATTACCTTCGAGAAAATGGCTTTGTTGAAAACAAAAACTTATATTTAAGCAGTGATTATCATATTCTTTGGAATATGCTCTATAGTGGTCGCACTGATTTAGCTTTTACCAATGGTATATTGTGGCAACATGAACTTGAAGATACCAAATTAGACCCCTCAAAAATTCAATTTATTTATCAAATTCCAAATTTTGCTTCTGATTTGTACTTTGCCGCAAGTTTAGATGTAGATAAATCAGTTGTTGAGCGCCTAACCGTTGCATTGTCTCAAATAAAAATAAATGGTGAATACCAAAACATTTTGAGCAAGTGGAACATACAACCAAATCAAATACATTAAATTATATTAAAAATGAAATATTTTCCTGTTTTTCTTGATGCCAAGAAGCTTTCTGCCATGGTTGTTGGTGGTGGAGAAGTCGCAACACGTAAGATTGAATTATTATTAAAATCAACCAGTAATATCACGGTAATGAGCAACAGTGTTTGTGCTAGTATTGAGCGCTTAATCAACCTGCACCAACTAACATGGCTAAAGCATAACTATCAAGCAGGGCATTTAGCTAATATTAATTTAGTGATAGCTGCCACTGATGATATGTCGGTTAACAAAGCCATTTATCACGAAGCCACACCGTTAAATATACTAACCAATGTTGTTGATCAACCTGAGTTGTGTACCTATATTACACCCGCGATCATCGACAGAAGCCCGATGATTATCGCTTTATCAAGTTCAGCCAGTTCACCTATATTAATTCGCATGTTACGAGAGCAAATTGAAAAAACATTGCCACACACTTATGGTAAGTTAGCTGACTTTTCTCATAAATTTCGTGAACACGTTAAAGCGAGAGTGAAAGGTTTACGTAATAGACGTACTTTCTGGGAAAATACACTTAGAGGGCCTATAGGGCAAGCCATTCTTGATGGAAAACAGCACCAAGCCGAGCAACAATTAATTGCCAGTATCAAACAAGAAATTGCACCTCCTTGTGGTGAAATTATTTTTATTCACACCAAAGATGGTAATCCAGATAATTTAACGTTAAATGCTCACCGCGCAATGCAATTTGCCGATGCCGTTTTTTATGACGATAAAGTCAATGTAGATCTGATTGAGTATGTACGCAGAGATGCTGAGAAATATCCACAAACAATGACTTCAGCAATATTGATTAATTACCAACACGCCATTGAATTAGCCAAGCAAGGACAAAAAGTTATTTATTTGTTGGCAGGTAATGAAGCCTTGCCGCAAAATGACGCCTTAAGTACCAGTGGTATTCTTATTCATTTTTTTACCAATGGTGAGAGCTAAGTTTACATTTATGATTAATGAAATGGTGCTAGCCGCAACATTTTTTATATTTTTTACCACTACCGCATGAACAAGGATCATTGCGGTTCGGCGTTTTTTCGAACGTAGTAGTGGTTGGCTTGTTTAGTATAGCATTAAGGTCATTGATGTTTTCTTCGACCGCGTTATCAACAGTAATATTTGCAAATAGCCCATTGTCAGCAATTAAAGCTTCAACTTCTAGTTTTCTTTCATCACTGATAACCACTAGCGTTAATGGCTGTTTTTCTGTGCCAAGCTTAACGGTACGCCTAGTATTATAACCCGTTTTAACATGGTTTTCTCTGGTGTGGATACGCCCTTTGTAATACAAATCGTGCATGATAAAAACTCCGCTAATTAAATACGCTATTTGAGCGCGGCAGTATAACGTAAAAAGTTCAATAGTCGACTATTGAATTAAAGAACTTAGCTCTTGTCTGTTTTTAACGAAAGTAAAAAGTATGCCAATGGCAACACTGAATATTTATATCCCAAGCGAAATGCGCCTAATGAAATTCCAATAGCCATTTTATGCCGACTAGCCGTTGAGATTAATCACTCAGGGAAAGGATTAGGTGAAACTATGCTAGTCAATGCTATTGAAAGAATAGAAAATGTATCAGTTCAAATAAACAGAGCTAACTAATTTAAGTAAAAATATAAATAGGGCAGTTTTATAGGTGCAATATTAGCGACTGCTGATCTTTCTTGGTCATTTTACTAATCACCAATAGATAAGAATTATCCATCATCCGTTCAATCTCACCCTGTTGAATTGAACCATCTAAAATGATTGAATTCCAAGAATATTTAATCATATAAACGTTAGCGCTACTAAATCACTTAAAAAGCAAAGTTATGGCAAAGATTGCCAATATATGCCATAATTATTTACACCTTAACAGTATAATTATAAATTTATTAGGAATGACTATGGCTACACTAAATATTTCTCTCCCAAATGAAATGCGACACTGGATTGATTTACAAGTTACTAGCGGCCATTTTGCTAACGCTAGTGATTATATTAGAGATCTTATTCGTCATAACCAAAGTGAAAAAGAAATTATACGAATGGCTTTAATTGAAGGTGAAATGAGTGGTGAAAGCTCATTAACTGTTGCAGAAATTATTAAAGAACAGAAAAAGATAATAGCAAATGGCTAAATATACTCTTTCTAAAAAAGCATCGAAAGATCTTGCCAATATATTTCAATATACTTATAAAAATTTCGCTATAAGTCAGGCTGAGACTTATTTATCAGAACTTGAGGAATGCTTTCTCATTTTATCAAATGAGCCTAATTTGGCACATAAAGTTGAAGATATTAGAAAAGAGTACTTTCGCTATTTATTTAGAAAGCACGCCGTTTATTTTAAAGTCCGTAAAGATGATATCTTTATTATTCGTGTTTTACACCAACAAATGAAATATGAACTCCATTTAACAAGTTGAATGGCTACTTATAAATGTACTAAAATCGACACTTGATCTTTCTTGGTCATTTTACTCACCACCAATAAATACGAATTATCCATCATTCTTTCAATTTCACCTTGGGGAATTGAACTATCCAAAATTATCGAATCCCAGCTCGATTTAATCATATAAAGGTTAACGCTACTAAATTTCATTTCAGAAAAACGTTAATATTGAAAATCACATTAAAATGACCTATTATAAACACTCTAAACAGGTTTAATGAGAAATTTAATGCATACAATATTAGCTGAAAGCACAACTAGCATTTCTGAGCTTAAGAAAAACCCTATGGCTGTTGTAGATCAAGGAGATGGTTTTCCCGTTGCTGTTCTTAATCGAAACCAACCAGCTTTTTACTGCGTCCCTGCTGCTGCATATGAACTTTTAATGGATAAATTAGAAGACCTAGAACTAGCACAAATAGTTGAAGAGCGTAAAAACCAGCCAGAAATAAAAGTAGATATTAATGACCTATAAACTAGTTTTCAAACAAGATGCACTAAAGGAATGGCAAAAACTAGACTCTACTATTAGAACTCAATTTAAAAAAAAGCTTATAGATAGATTAGAAAACCCCAGAACTGAATCATCGCGCCTTAGTGGTATGAAAGATTGCTATAAAATTAAACTTCGTAAAGCAGGTTATCGTTTAGTGTATCAAGTACGAGATTTAGAAATTCTTATTTCAATTGTTGCTGTAGGCAAAAGAGAGCGAAATGCTGTGTATAAAATTGCTGCCAAACGAATTTAGTTGAACTTAACCAAAAAAGAGTTTTAACAGTTATAAATGTAACAAAATCGATTGCTGATCTTTCTTAGTCATTTTACCCACCACCAACATATACGAATTATCCATCATTCTTTCTATCTCACCTTGTGGAATTGAACCATCTAAAATGATTGAATTCCAAGAAGATTTATTCATGTGATAGCCTGAGATTACGGCTGAAAAAATATCTCTTAGCATTACAGCTTCATCAGGTTCGCACTTTAAATTCATCCAAAAATATGTTTTTGCATCATTATCAACTTTTGCACTTTTTGCCGTAGAGCCATGAGAAATTGTAGCAAACATTTTATTTTTTACCCTAAAAACTTTTATATCATCACCAAAAGGATAATAAAGGGAGCTTTCTTGTTTAGCTAAAAGGTACTGTTCTGCTTGTTGTTCCGTCATGCTACTCATATTATTTATTCTTGATATTTAGTTGATATATTTACCTTAACAAAGGCCATGTTAAAATGAGATGCATACCAAAGCCTAAACGTAGAATAAAAGGCAGTACTGATAATGTTAGTGTTGGTATTTTATCTTCTTTAAGTAATGAAAAACGAAAGCCAAGACGTTATCATCTTGGCTTTACAATATATTGAATACCTCAGTTAGTGTTATGCACATAAAGTTGCATCAAAACTAATGAGAAGGATTACCTAGCACTTTATTAAAAAGCAACAGAAATACTTGCTGTACAAGTTGACGTACCTGTTTCACAAACTTGATAAGTGTATGGGCCACCTATTCTAACATTTAAGCTATCGGTATAAGCATTGTTACTTTGATCTTCTGCAATAGCAGCTCCATCACGGAAAATATCAACGTTACCTGCAGCACCAGACCAAGATAGATCAACCACTTGCTTACCTTTACTCTTATAACTATTTGCGCTTAATGTAAAATCGCCTACTGGTGGAGGTGTTGTGCCACCACAGTTATTAGCAGTTAAGTAATCACTTGCTGCTTTTGCTTTAGCAATACCAGCTCCAAAATAAACATCATGCCCTGCTGCTCCTGCATCAAGTGCGGTAGCTTTAAGTGCATTACGAATTTCTGTACCTGTACAGTCATTATGATTAGACCAAACTAATGCCGCAATACCTGAAATAGCAGGAGTCGCCATTGAAGTACCGCTCATAAAGCCATAATCAGAAGTACCAATATTAACACTAGCATTGTTAGCCGCCAATAATGCTGATCGGTCTTCAAGTGCTGCTCCAACTGCAGGGATGCTAGTTGCGTTTGTATCACCTAAAGTTCCATATAACATGCCCGCTTCATTATTGATAATAATTGCGCCAACACCACCTGAATTTTCACAATTTTGTACTTTGTCATGGAATGAAATAACGCCACGATCAATCACACAAATATTGCCATTAGCGCCACTTTTAGTAACTTCAGCAGTACCCATATAAAAAGTATTACCATTTGCTGAACCAGAATTTTCCATTGCTGAGCTTGAAAATGAAGCACCATCAGCTGTCATATTAGATGCTGTTGCCATACCTGCTGGGTAAGTTGATAAAGTATCAACACCGCCTGCTGCAATTTCTACACACACAGTTTCATCAGGAGTAACTTTTTGCTTTTTACCTCTACCTGAAACAGTTTCACATGCTGGAAATTGCGAGAAATCAGCAATGTTATTATCAGCATCATTTGCACCTATCATCATTACTGATGAGTAACCTGCGGGGTACGAGCGAACATCATTGCCGTCATTACCTGCTGCCGCTACTACTAAACCACCAGCATCTGTAAAAGCTTTAAATGCATTTTCTTCCGTGCTATTTGCACCGCCGCCACCCAAACTCATACTTATAATGTTTGCACCTGCTGTTGTACATTTATCTGCCGCATAAGCTAAATCTGATGAATATCCCCAACCGTCAGCATTGAACACTTTAATTATGTGTAAATCAACGCCTGGCGCCATACCAACAACACCAACATTATTGTCTGCTGCTGCAATAGTGCCGGCTACATGAGTACCATGAGGGCCACCATTTACATCCCAGCTCCCAGTACCTGAGTCGTTATCACCTGTGATATTTCCCAATACAAAGTCATCATTTGAGCTATCTAGGCCTGAGTCAATAATACAAACTTTCATACCTGCATTGGCTTGAAAGGCTAGTTGATCTGCTTGTGATTGATAAACAGCATAAGGAGTCACTTGCTGAGCCATTGGATCACCAGCATCATCATTAAAAACTGACATTAAACGGCGCTTGCCATCAACTTCTATTAATTTAATATGCGGGTTATTTAAAAGACCTTTAACTTGAGATAAGTTTTTTCCTTCAAAGCTAGCCGCAATAAAACCATTGCCATCAAGGTGAATATCACCACCTAATTGTTTAGTTAAAGCTTTAACAACGCCTTTATTATTGTTGTCTACTTGAATGGTAAAACGCTCTGCTGAAACGTTAATTGATGCGCTAGATAAAACGGCAAGTGCTACTGCTGATACCGTAAATTTTAATACGTTCATATTGCTTCCTACTTCTTTATGGTGAGATGTTTTCTCATCTATTTATAGTGTGTGTTTGTCATTTATTTGGATAACACTAAAGTAATAATAGCGGTAAGCTGTCTAAAATATCAATATAAAAGTTAACAATTTGTTGCATTTAGGTTACATAACTTTTAACTCATTGAAAACATCAATGATTAAGATCAAAAAAATCTCTGCTTTACAAGGAGAGATTTTCATTGTGCACATCACTTTTCTTTAATTAGAATCGTTAAATAGTTTTACGGTAGCAACCACTAATACCACCTAGTTAAACTGACTGGTATTAGTGAGTTCAGGGCTTTTTCTTGAGGCAAAGTGAGTTTAGAAACTATAAGTGACTTCAGCCCAAGCACTAACGCCTTCACTTGGTAACCTTGACATTACTGGAATATCTGTACCTTTGACTCGGTTATAACCACCTAAATGATTTTGATAGTTTTTATCAAATATATTATCAACACCTAAACGTAAGGTTAAATCATTACTGGCATAATATTGAGCATCAAGGTTAACGACACCATATCCTGCAGTTTTTTGTTCATTATTAGTCACTGAAACTTTATCTTGTTTTGCAGCCATTACAAGACTAGTTTTTACCATCCAATTATCAGCAGTATAACTAACATTCACTTGACCATTAAGCGGTGCAATACGGTATAAGTTATCATCAACATCACGACGCTCACCTTGAACATAACTAACAATAGTTGAAAACTCGACTTGATCATTAATATGATAATAGCCATTTAGGTCAACGCCATAAAGTTTCGCATCAACATTAGTAAATTTGAGCTGTTGATTCATACCTAACATTACTGGCGAGCCTTGAATGTAATCATCAATTGATTGATAGAAAATATGTGGCGCAACCATTAACTTTTTAGCTTGATAAGTTAAGCCTAAATCAATTTGCTGAGCAGTTTCTGATTTAAGATTAATATTACCAATATAGGTATTACCGTCAGCTAAACCACCTGTAGATTCCATTGGCATCCATAAGTAGCGTTCTTGATATGATGGCGCTCTATTTTTTAATCCTAGCCCCGCATACAATGACAGTGACTCAGATAATTTTGTTTCTGTACTAAAAGCGATATCCACATTATTGTCTGAAACATCTCGAACAGCGTTATTGAAATTGTCTTGCAACATTTTCATCATTGGGTTCATCATTGCCATAGAAGAACTTACTTCACTAGCATTTGCGTCGGCTCGTTTTAATCTAACACCTAGCTGAACGGTTGTTTGCTCAAACTGGTTTTGCCATTCGGTATAAATACCGTAACGATTGTCTTCAACATTATTAAAGTTCACTACTGCAAACATGGCATTATTTTCATTAGTGATCACTGAGTCATGAACAGCAAAATAGCCGTCAACACCAAACGCTAGCTCACCAAAATCAAATGTATTATTTAATTCAAAAGTAAAATCGGTAGTTTCTGCTGTGGCATTATTACGACGAAACATTGCTGGGTTAGCATTTTCTCGCATCAAATAGTTAGTCATGCCATGATCAGCGTCAATATAACCAATTCTCCATTCACCTTGCCAACTCGCTAATTCAAAAGCGCCATCAAGTGTTATACGGTGGCTGTCTATATATTCAATATCCATAGGTAAAGCAGGCGTGCCTGAATCTTTTGTATCAGTATAGTGATAGCTTAAACCGACTTCATTACCGTCTTTGTTATAACGAACATCACCGCCAAGTTGTACTTTATCAAAATCAGTTGGGCTAATAATAATACCATCACCGCTTTCCATGCTATCGCCAGTTTGACTATTACCATATAGCAGTACAGCAACATCACCTTTAGCAATATTTGTCACGGCTGATAAAGTTTTAGCGCTATTATTACTACGATAGCCCGCTTGTACATCGCCACTTAATTCAACGAGCTGACTGTTCATTGTTTCGGCTTTACGCATTTTTACTTCCACAGCACCGCCAAGGGTATTAATAGCTACAGATACAGGGGCAATACCACGATAAACGGTCATAGAGTCTACAATTAATGGGGTAGAGTAACTTAACGGTGTATCCATTGCGTTAGGACCTGCGCCAATAACAGGGTGACCATCAAGCGTAGCGGCTACTCTATCGCCATACAAACCACGATATTGAGCAATACCCGTAATGGGGCCGTTGCTGTTAATATTTGCCCCAGGAACTGACGTTAGCCAGTCAGCTAAATCTGGAGCACTAGTATAGCCTTGAGCATAACCTTTACTATTTTCTAAATTATGATGGCGTTGGTTAGTAATGGTAATAACTTCTAACTCGTCAATGGCATCTGGTGCTTCATCTGCTATGGCATGCCCTGAAAAAATAAAAGAGGATGAGCTAATGGCTGACAATAAAACTATTTTGACAGCGATAGCGGAAGGGGTTAGAGAAGAATGCATAATATTATTTTCACTTCTATGTGTTATTAAATTAGCGATATTTTTACTGTTTAAGTTATTTATAACAAAGGAAAATGTTTAATGCGCGACAATATGTCGCAGGTTAAAATTCGCTTATTTGAAGTAGATCAAATAAACCATCCTAATTTGCTCGAAAATATTAAGTGACTAATACGTTGAGCATGGCACAATGGTTTGAGCACATCTCAATAGGAAAATAAATGAAAGTATTTTTTACCTTAGTTTTTATCATACTAAGTAGCAATAGTTATGCTTCGGAGCAGGCAGAGCAACTATTTAATCAGCTTAAACCTTCGTTATATCAAATAAAATTAATAGACAAAGCCAGTGGCGAAAAATCCTCTATTGGCTCTGGCTTTCAAATTAGCCAAGATGGCATCATTGCGACTAACTATCATGTTATTTCAAGCTACGCCTTACATCCTAAAAAATACCGTATTGAATACTTAGATAATCAAGGCAACAAAGGTGATTTATCACTCCAAAGTGTTGATGTTATAAACGACCTTGCCTTAGTTAAACGTCATGTTGACCATGATATGGCATTTTTTCAGCTCTCAAATAATACTCCTCATAAAGGCGAAGAATTATTCTCATTAGGTAACCCACATGATTTAGGCATGATTGTGGTGCCTGGAACTTATAATGGTTTGAAAAAAGAATCATTTAACGAGCGAATTCATTTTACTGGTTCAATTAACTCAGGTATGAGTGGTGGCCCTGTTGTTAATAAACAGGCTGAAGTTGTTGGTATAAATGTAGCAACATCAGGTAATTCCATCGGTTTTTTAGTACCACATGACAAATTAGTTAGCTTATATCAAGCGTTTTTAAAAGCAGCACCTGAGTCTATTGAAGGGCAAATGGCTCAACAATTAACCTCTAATCAAGATAAATTAATGACTGCAATCCTCAATAGCCCATGGCAAGTAAGACAATTAGGCGAACAAGGAAGCATTCCCATTATTGATGTACCATTTATTCGCTGTTGGGGTGACTCAAATGCAGATAAAGCAGATGCGTTAATTTTAACTGCTGTAGCAAACTGCTCTTTAGATGAAAACACTTATCTTTCTTCTCGTTTCTTTACTGGCACAATGGAAATAGAGTTTCGTACTATGCAAGCTAAAAATATTGGTACCAATAAGTTTTATCGTTTATACCAGCAACAGATTTCTAGTGCTGGTGCAGGTAACAGAGCAGATAAAGAGAATGTTACTGAATATCAGTGCCATCATGATTTAGTGATGCCTGACAATCAAACAATTAATAACAAAACGGTCTTTTGTACTCGCGCTTATAAAAAATTCCCCAACTTATTCGATGTGCTTTACTTAAGTGCATCCATAGATAGAGAGAAACAAGCCTTAGTGAGCCACTTTACCATTGCAGGTATTAGCAAAAGTAATGCACTAGCCTTTACTCGTCGGTTTATGGAGGCAGTGTCATGGAGATAGAGAGCATGGGATCAGAAGCTGAAAATGCGGCAACAAAAGAAATCATTATTGAGGAAATCAGTCGTAATTATAAATTACTGCATCGCCATAAATTATCTCAGCATAAAATTCATATTGGCCGTGATTACCATAACGATATTATTTTAGCTGACCCTCATATTTGTCCAAGCCACTTAAGCATTGAACTAATTGATGGGCAATGGCAAATCACTGATAACCAAACAGTTAACGGTTCTTTTATAGAAAACCTAAAAGAAAAAAAACACGCTGCTAACAACCACATTATGCGTGATGGTGATGTTATCACTTTAGGTAAAAGCCAGTTACGAATATTATTCACCGACCATTCTGTAGAGCCAACTGTTGCTTTTAGCCCGTTTGAAAGCTTTATTAATTTAATGCGCCACCCAGTGGCATTACTATTAAGTGTAACGTTATTTACCTTGATCGCTGCTGGCGTTTTTTACCTAAATACACCTAAAGAAATTAACTTTAGCCAACTGTTAGTACCTACCGTAGGTATGATTTTAGGCTTTTCCCTGTGGCCCGCAGGTGTTGCTTTGGTATCTCATTTAAGTAAGCATGATGCAAGAATAATGACACAGCTTGGGGTAAGTTTCGCTTTCTTTAACTTGATGTGGTTGAGTGATTTATTAGAGAGCATATCAAGTTTTAACAGCGCTAGCGGCTCTGTAATACCTTTATTTTTCATGTCGATATCTATTGTGCTTGCTTTTAGCCTATTTTGGTTAAACGGCTATATTGGATTTCATATGACGGCAAAGCGCCGCATCATTGTCGCGGCAAGCATCACAATGCTCTTATTTGGCGGTAATTACCTTGTACAATACAGCAATAAATCAGAATTCAATCCAAGACCGCAATATAATGCAACGATTATGGCACCAAGCTTTTTAGTTGCACCAAGTCACAGTGTTGATGAATTTATTGAAGACAGTAATAAGCTTTTTGAAAAGACAAGCAAAAAAGCTCAAGAGAAATAGCGCTCAGGAAAAGCGCTCGATATTTTGTAGGGGATAATTTATTGCCCTTTTATAACCTTTTTATCGGCATGAATCCAACCTACATGGAATATTATTAATTAAATATTGAGTCCTGAACCACCGTCATAGCCATGCAATTTAATTATGGTCGAGGAATAAAACCAACCGCATCATATACCGAAGTTAACACCTTACTTGCACGTGCCGATGCTTTTTCGGCACCATTTTTCATTACTTGCTCAAGAAAGGCATGATCTTCACGAACTTGGTGATACTTAGTTTGAATTGGCGCTAACATAGCAACCACAGCCTCAGCAACATCACCTTTTAAATGTCCATACATTTTATCTTCGTATTCTGGTATTAAGCTATCAACTGATTTACCTGTGGCACATGAAAGTAAAGACAGTAAATTTGATACACCCGGCTTTTCTTCCAAGTCATAATAAATACGCGCTTGTTCGTCTGAGTCGGTAACTGCACGTTTAATTTTTTTGGCAATCTTTTTAGGCTCTTCTAATAAACCAATAAAGTTACCGGGATTAGTATCTGATTTCGACATTTTTTTAGTCGGCTCAAGCAAACTCATTACTCTGGCGCCATGCTGTGGGATAAATGGATCTGGCACAGTAAAAATATCACCATAAAGGTTATTAAATCGAGTAGCAATATCACGAGCTAGCTCTAAATGCTGTTTTTGATCATCACCTACAGGTACACGATCAGCCCGATATAATAAAATATCTGCTGCCATTAATACCGGATAAGTAAACAAACCTGAGTTCATATTAGCTTCAGATTTTTGCGACTTATCTTTATATTGTGTCATGCGATTTAGTTCTCCCATTTGAGTATAACAATTTAACACCCAACTCAACTGTGCATGTTCTGGAACATGAGATTGAATAAAAATGGTACTTTGCTCAGGGTCAACTCCACAAGCAAGGTAAAGGGCTAAACCATCTAACGTCGCTTGACGTAAATCCTCTGCTTTAGGGCGCACGGTAATCGCGTGTTGATCCACCAACATGTAATAACACTCATGACTAGACTGCATATTGACCCATTGCTTTAATGCGCCTAAATAATTACCAATAGTTAATTCGCCTGACGGCTGACAGCCACTTAATACAATAGGTTTACTCATAATTTTCCTTTAAACGATATTTCTTATCTTTTTAATGGGATCAGAGTAAGTCTATTTTCAAGTAAACCTACTCTAACCCCTTTGTTTTGTTCATTGTTTTGTTTGATCTTACTTAGCTACTGTTGCTAACTCTGTACGCATCTCATCAATAGCAAGTTTATAATCTGCTTGCGAAAATATGGCCGATCCGGCTACAAACATATCAGCGCCTGCCGCGGCAATTTCAGCTATATTATTAGCTTTCACGCCACCATCTACTTGTAAACGTATATCTCGACCACTTTGTTTAATTTTTTCTTTTACTAAACGTAATTTATCTAACGTGGTTGGAATAAATGATTGACCGCCAAACCCAGGGTTAACCGACATTAATAAAATAACGTCTAACTTGTCCATTACAAAGTCTAAACAATGCAAAGGCGTTGCGGGGTTTAATACTAAACCTGCTTTACAGCCATGATCTTTTATTAACTGCAACGTACGATCTACGTGATCACTGCCTTCAGGATGAAAAGTAATTATATCTGCGCCAGCTTTGGCAAATTCAGGAATTAAACTGTCAACGGGTTTAACCATAAGATGAACATCAATGGGAGCAGTTATCCCATAGTCGCGTAATGATTTACAAACCATCGGCCCAAAAGTTAAATTCGGAACAAAATGGTTATCCATTACATCAAAATGCACTACATCTGCACCCGCTGATAAAACCTTAGCAACATCATCACCCAAACGAGCAAAATCGGCAGATAAAATAGAGGGAGCAATTAAAAAAGAAGACATGATTTTTACTCTATAAAAAATATTTTCATATTATACCCAAACCATTTCAAGATGCTAGCTTCAGACCTTTTTGACAACTCATTCAGCAGTTATTCAAAACTAAACTTAACTGCACTTAATTTGAACAATAGGAGCTGTTTTGCACCAAAATAATGCGCAATACTTAAGGCCACATTATTGTACATATGAAAAAAAAATAGATAACCATTTGTTAAACATACATTAACTAATTAAAAAAACAGTTGCTCCACTCAGGCATCATCTTTGCAAAATATTTATCAGATTTAAAAATTCATAATAATATAAAGAGACTAACATGAAAAAAACACTACTAAGTATCGCAATGACTTCACTTTTAGCTACTACAGCTTTTACTTCAATGTCAGTTTCGGCTGTTGAAGGCCTTAGCGCTAATGCTGCTGTAACTTCTAACTATTTATGGCGTGGTTTAGAGCAAACTGCTGGTAAAGCTGCAGTTTCAGGCGGAATTGATTATGCTGCAGATTCTGGTTTTTATGTAGGCACATGGGCTTCAACTGCAGATTGGGCTGAAGGTATGACTTATGAGCTTGATCTTTATAGTGGTTTTGGTGGCAGCATTTCTGAAAGCATTTCTTATGATGTTGGTTTTATTTATTTTGCATACCCTGACGCAGATGATGCTGATTTTTCTGAAGTTTACGGTAGTATTTCATTCGATGCATTAACAGTAGGTGTAGCCATTTTAACATCAGGAGAAGGTGCTGATGCTGGCGATACCATTTATGCAAATGTCGATTATACTTTTGATTTAGGTAATGAATTAGAACTAGCTTTACATATTGGTTCATACAGTGGTGACTGGTTAGCAGAAGACTCTATTGATTACGGTATGAGTCTTTCTAAATCAGGTTTCACTTTTGGTGCTTCAGCAACCGATTTAGATGGTGGTGCTGGTGATCTTAAAGTTTACGTTGCTTACTCTGTTGATATTGATTTATAAGAAAATAACAACAGGTACAAAAAAAAGTAAAAACTGACAATAAAACGTTAATTGGTTATACTGTGACTAATTAACGTTTTTTCTTTTTATATAACGGAATTCGCATGTCAAAACGGATGATGACAAAAATTTCAACGTTTTCGCTAGGGATCATATTAGCCTTAACCATTAACGTACATTTCAATACCATTACTTTCACCACTCAAGCTGATTTATTAAAGTCGTGCATGACAGTTGAATCAAACCTACCGATTAATCATAGTAATCACCCATGTAATGCTACTTACATGCCAAATAAAAGTTGGATATCTTGGCTTTCTAATGACAATAAATCAGCTCAATTACATTTTCTAGATTTAGTTGAATTATTGCATTATAGTTTTAATTAACCATTAACGTTAAATTGAAAATTAAATGACCGATAAAACGCCTTCACTTATAGATACCTTTAAAAGCGTTGCTGCTGCATTTTTTGGTGTTCAAAGCAATAAAAATAGAGAAAAGGATTTTGCTCAAGGAAAGTTAAGCCACTTTATTTTTGTCGGTATTATTGCTGTCATTATTTTTATCACTGCACTAATAGCAATAGTTAATTTGGTATTACAGTAGGTAAGATAGCGACTAAAGAAATAGTTGTTAACACAAGGCTGTATTACTTATAAAACGCCAAAAGTTCAGCCACTTTTTCACGCTTATTTCCTTTAGAACTTATTGTTCGTGCTACTTGAATTGATTTTGTTTTAGTCGCATGTTCATAAATTTTACGTGTCCAAATAGTATCGTGATTAGAAACAAGCACAGCTATTGATTTATCACTTGATACTTCTTCAGCAGCATTGGCTAAATCAGCTTGTTCATCCAACCCAAAACCATTGCCAGCATAACTGGTAAAGTTTGCTGTTTTACTTAAAGGTGCATAAGGAGGATCACAATAAATTACATCGCCTGATTTCGCACGTGCAAACGTTTCTCTATAGCCTTCACAAACAAAGATCGCCTGTTGCGCTTTGTCTGCAAAAAAGTTTAATTCTTCTTCTGGAAAATACGGACACTTATATTTGCCAAAAGGTACGTTATAACCACCTGATTTATTATAACGGCACAAACCATTATAACCGTGTCGATTCATATATAAGAAGACTAAAGAACGAAAGTAACTATCGCTACTTTCATTAAATTCTTTTCTAAATTGATAATAAATCTCACTTTGATTATTTTCAACACTAAACAGTGCTTTAGCATCTTGAATAAAAACATCTGGCTTTGACTGGAGTATTGTATAAAGGTTAATTAAATCTTGATTGATATCGTTGAGAATGTATTTGGGATAATCAGTATTTAGGAAAATAGAACCTGCACCTACAAAAGGCTCAATCAAGCATTCTGCTTTTGGTAACATCTTTGCAATAACATCACTGAGACCATATTTTCCGCCAGCCCACTTTAAAAATGCACGATGCTTCTTACTCATGTTTAACTAATACCAATGAAATAAATTAATGTCGTAAATTTGATTGGTATAGAATAATCAACCAATAAAAACTGAACAGCGATTGTAGCCTGATTTAATCACTAACGGTATTTATTTCTTTTAAAAACAACTACTCTAATGCAGTAATTTCAGCTTGAATCGTTGAAAGCGTCTTAATCCACACTCCTCTATCTTTAACATCTTCTGGTAACGCTTGCAGCGCCAAATACGCTTGCTCTCTACTATCAAAAACCTTCGTTGTTAAGACCACAAATGTTTGATTATTTAATATTTTTTGGTAGCTGAAATACTCAATAGTTGGATATTGGTCGATAAAACGTGATAATAACAACATATCACTAAAACCAACAATTTGAACAACATGACCCATTGATAGGTTTAAATAATATTCGGGTGTTAATTTTATGGGCTGATCTACATTTATTCCATCATTAACTTGCTTGTTTTCAACTAATTTAACTTCTGGTTGTTCTGGCTTTTCTTGTGCAATTGTAACCGTTTCAGCTAACGCCGGCTTTATTTTCTCAATAATAACAGGCCTAATTTCGGTACTTGTATCCAAAGTAAGTGCTTGTAGAATATCAGTAGCTTTGGCTGGCCTATCATTCATTTTTGTCAGCAGTGTCACCTGTCCTAATAAAGCAGCTTGAACATCTCCAGTGCCTGCCTGTTGGGCTGTTGCACTCGTTATACGTGCCATATTAATTTCTGAATTATTATTAATTACTGATTGTTCATTCTCTGTAGAATTCAACACGGGCAATTTAGCTAAAGAAAAATTATCAAACTTAATAAGTGCATACCAAGAAAACCCTACCAGTGTACAAATTGAGATGATAGATATCATAAGTTTTTGCCAAAATTTTCGGGTAAAAATAGCACTTTCAGTTTTAAATTTCACATGATCTAAAGCAAAAACTTGCCCTGATTTTGCATCAATAATGGCTAGTTTATTACTAAAAATAGTTTTGTTTATCGCTATTTCCTGCGCTGCTTGTTCTTTACCAAATAATACAACATTAATTTTATTATGCGTTTTATTTGCCACGTCTACTAATTGGCATAGCTCATATTTGATTTGCAATGACAGCGCATGTGCATGCTCTACCACAATTGTAATACTATCTTTGCTTTGCTTGCTCAGTTGTAAAATGCTTACGGCTAATGATTTTTCAGGATCAAAGAGTGTATTAGCGAATAATTGTTCAATTAATCGACAGCGCATTTGGATGTCATTTAATTTTGTTGAAGCATAAACAAAAGCAACATTTGTTTCTTGATCTGTTTGTTCTTTAGAAAGGCTAATAAGGAATTGACGAGAAGTTTGACTATAAACTTCAACATCTTGATCGATAACCAATACCGCTTGCTTAGAAAAGCGCTGAATATAATCAATTCGTGCAATAACACTTATTGATGTTACTGCAGGTTCGCTGTTTAGTTGCACAGAATCAACATTTGCATGATGTGTATTTGCGTTCGCTAATGCGGACATATTCAACCCTTTCTACAATGATTATAGAATTTGTTGAAGTATCTCTTGGGTGATGTCATCACGCATTTCTGATTGTCCTATGGCTGTAGGAACAATAAAACGTAATTTTCCGCCAATATTTTTCTTATCTCGGCGCATATGACGAATAAAATCATCGTAGCTCATTGATTTTGGAGCTTCTAATGGTAAATCGAAAGCTTCTATAAGCGATTCAATTCGACAAAGATCTGACACTTCAAGCAAATTCATTGCTATTGCTAACTTAGCAGCAAGTACCATGCCAGTGGCAACAGCTTCGCCATGAAGCCAATTACCATATCCTTGTTCCGCTTCAATTGCATGACCAAAAGTATGACCTAAATTAAGTAATGCGCGAACTCCAGCTTCTGTTTCGTCTTTTGAAACAATGTCAGCTTTACATTTGCAGCATTTTTCAATCATTTTAGCTAAGGTGCTTTTCTCGCCAGACTTTATCGCAGAGATGTTATTTTCTAGCCAAACAAAAAAATCATAATCTCCTAAAATACCGTACTTTATCACTTCCGCCATGCCAGCATTAAACTCTCGAACTGGTAGAGTAACCAAGCTATCAATATCTATGATCACGGCTTTAGGCTGATAAAAAGCACCTATCATGTTTTTACCAAGCGGATGATTTACTGCTGTTTTTCCACCAACAGAGGAGTCAACTTGCGATAAGACGGTTGTAGGTACCTGTATAAAATCAATACCTCGTTGATAACACGCTGCAGCAAAACCAGTTATATCACCAATAACGCCACCTCCTAATGCAATTAAGGTGGTATCTCGTCCATGCTCATTTGTTAATAGATGCGACATTATTCGCTCAAAATTAGCTAAACTTTTCTCTGCTTCACCATCAGCTAAAATTACCTCATCAAGCTCATATTTAGATAGCTTTGCCTTAATGGCTTCAAGGTATAAAGGAGCAACTACCGTATTAGTAACGATGCAAACTCGCTTAGATCGAATATGATTTGCAAATAGTTCGGCGTTATCAAACAAACCAGAATCTATATAAATTGGGTAACTGCGAAGGCCTAAATCAAGATTGAGAGTGGACATATTGAGTGTCACCAGATGATATTGATGGATTAAAGCCAGCTATGTTTGACAAAGTGGCTTAGATACAGAGGAAGCTAATTTTATTAAAAATCTAAACGTTCAATAATTTTATGAGCAACTACTTTAGCGCTTTGATCATCAGTTTTAATAACTACGTCAGCAATTTCTTCATATAATGGATTACGTTCTACGGCTAAATTTTCTAGTACTGTGCGTGGTGCTTCTTTAGTTTGCAATAAAGGACGACGACGATCTCTTTGAGTACGAGCTACTTGTTTGTCTATTGTTGTCTCAAGATAAACAACAACACCTCGTGCTGACAAACGATTACGAACTTGGTCACTAATAACTGAACCGCCGCCTGTTGCTAAGACAATGCCTTGCTTTTCACTTAAATCTTCAATGACGGTCTCTTCCCTTTTACGGAAGCCTTCTTCACCTTCAAGATCAAATACCCAAGCAATATCTGCTCCCGTACGGCGTTCAATTTCTTGATCAGAGTCAAAAAATTCAAGATGAAGCCTGTCTGCAAGCTCTCTACCTATCGTGCTTTTACCTGCACCCATAGGACCAATAAGGAAAATGTTACGTTTTTCTGCCATTAGATTTACTTAATACTCGTTTGTTACAGGCCACATCAAAAGGATAATATAGCTATTACTAAATACCTTTTGATCTTATAGAGGTCTCCCTCGGAAATTTCAAGGGCGTAATTATCGCAATTGTTAGGGTAAGATTGCAAGCATCATTATCAGTAAGTAAGATAAAAACCTTACTTACTGACTCATATCTCAATAATTGATGTTAAAAATGCTCAGTAACAATGCGAGGTGTGACAAAAATCAGCAATTCTTTTTTCTCATTAAACTGACTGGTGTTTCTAAATAACCAGCCAAAATATGGAATATCACCTAAAACTGGAACTTTAGAGACTGTACTAATAATTGCTTGTTGATAAATACCACCAAGCACAATGGTTTCACCATTATTCACTAACACTTGTGTGCCAATACGCTGAGTATCAATTGCAGGTGCTTGACCACTTTGTACATCCGAGATCGTATCTTGAGTAACAACCAAATCTAAGATGATTTTATTATCTGGTGTTATATGTGGCGTTACCGTTAAGCTTAATACCGCTTTCTTAAATTGTGTTGATGTAGCACCACTTGAAGCAGCTTCTTGATAAGGTATTTCAACACCTTGTTCTATATAAGCTTCTTTTTGATTTGATGTAGTAATACGTGGACTCGCAATGATTTCACCTTTATTTTCTTTTTCCATTGCACTTAGTTCTAAATCTAAAATAGTCCCATCAGCCAAACGAGCCACTTGAAATGCCAAGGCCCCTGCAGGGCTTGCGACTGGCAAGTTCACATTTAGTCTATCGCCTAGCGTAGGAACAAGCCCAGCGCCCGCAGAGTCTGCTCCTTCTATAGAACCTGAAGTTGCATACTGACCATCAGTATCAGTTACTCCCCAACGAATACCAAACTCTTCATTCATATTATCTTTCACTGTTACCATACGTGCTTCGATGATAACTTGGCGAATAGGAATATCTAAAATATTCACCATTCGTTTTATATCTTCAATACTTTTGGCGGTATCACGAATAAGTAACGTATTGGTACGCTCATCAACAGAAACACTACCTCGTGCTGATAAAATACTAGTCTCTTCATTTTTAATTAACACGGCAAATTCAGTTGCTTTTGCATAGTTTATTTGCACATATTCAGAATAAAGCGGAGCCAACTCTTCTACTTGCTGTTGTGCTTGTAAGTTTTTAGCTTCTCTTGCTGCTAATTCATCGCTTGGCGCTACCATTAAGATATTACCTTGCATGCGCTTATCTAAGCCTTTAACTTTTAAGATAATGTCAAGTGCTTGATCCCACGGTACTCCATCTAAACGTAGGGTAATATTACCCGTAACAGTGTCACTAGTGATCAAGTTGAATTCATTGTAGTCTGCAATAATTTGCAGCACAGTCCGTACTGGAATGTCTTGGAAGTTAAGAGAAATTGTTCTACCCGAAAAATCATCACTTTCACCTAAATAACCAGGTACCTTTTTCTCTTTTTCCTTAACGTTAAGTATAAATAAATTACCCTGTTGTTTATGTGAAAAAGTAAAGTTTGTATCTACATCTATTACTAAACGAGCATTACGACCTTCTTTAAATGTTTCTATACCAGAAACAATTGTGCCAAAGTCTGTAACATCAAGCTTATACAGTAAATCTTCTATAATCTGAGTGTTGTGAAACTCAACATTAACTTTTCCCAGTTTATCATTCACGTCAACAGCTACCATGTTATCTTCTAGATAAACTAATATCTCTGCTGAATTATCCTCACCTAAACGAAAATCAAGTGATTTAACATGATTAATAAACTGCTCGCCCGCAGGGCTTAGTGTTTCAACTATTTCAGCTGACTGACCATAATTAAAAGTAATAGAAAATTCTTTTCCATTTAAAGCAACATCAAATACAGAAAGCTTTTCTAGGTTAATTTCTGCAACAACTTTTCCTGAGCTATTATCTAAAACAACCGTTGTGATTCCAGCATGATTTATCCGTGTATTTTGTAATTTGCTATCGAAATTTTCTGCAGCAAAATTAACTTTCACAAAAGCTGGGTTCATTGAAGTGTTAACTTCAGGTAAAGAAGAAATCGGTGCCGAAAATTCAAAAACTAATTTAATTTGATCATTTTGAATTGTATTGTATGAAATCCCTAATAACTTACTCTGATTAATCTGCTCAGCACTAATATTAAAAGAAGCAATAGCCAGTGTTGACAAAGTAAAGAAAGCAAGCCAATTTCTTTTTAAGATAGCTGCTCCAATAAAGATTTTATAATTTTTCATTTTATTAAATAGCATTATTATTTCCTTTACCCTTTTGATACTGATTGAGCAATTTTAAGTACGGTTTCTCGCTCTACCCAACAACCTGCACCATCAGGTGTTAATTCTACTAATCTCACGCTTTTAGTACTCACTTCTGTAATACGGCCATTAAACAAGCCTAAATAACTACCAATTGATACTCTATGTAAAGTAAAGTCTGATGCTTCCATCAACGCCCAGAGCACACCATCATCTCCCATTGTGCCACGCATTGTCAGATCACCAAGAGCAAATTTTTCTAACGGTTGCTTGCGGCGACGAGGATCTGGACTTAAACAACCCGACATTTGCTGAATTTTCTGCTGAATTACTTCAGGTTTTGGTAACGAAAAAGGGCTTCTTAAATCAAAGGCTGAATAGTCGTAATGATTAAAAGGGTGCACTTCAGGCATAGGAGGTATTTGACTTGTTGTTGTTGCTTTTACTTGTTCCATATGAGCTTTAAGGTCAGTGGTATCATCAAAACAGCCACTAACAAAAACTAAAGTAATTAAAACTAATATTCTCATTGTGTTTTAACCTCTTGCTCTTGATAACGGTACGTTTTAGCTTCAAGCTTTAAGTTCAACACATCATTATCTACTTGAATAATATCAATCTTAAAGTTATGTAAGGTTACAATGCGTGGTAAGCCCGCTATTTTACTAACAAAATGACCAAATGAGTGATAAGAGCCATTCACTTCAATATCAATAGGTAACTCAATATAAATTTCTTTACCTATTTCTGGTTGCCATTCTAGTTTGACAAATTCTAAACCGCTTGTTGTACCAATAAAAGTAATATCATCTAACAATCCTGGTGTTTCATGACTATTAGGTAAACTTCTTAATTGTGTAGCAAAAATATCTTCTGCTTCAACCATTTGTGCTCTAAACAATTCTAGATTAGCGGCAACATGATATTTTGTTTTATATGACTGTTTTAGCGCTTTCTCTTCAGCAATAACACGGTCAAGTTGATCTATCTTACTACTAACTAGTCCTGTATAACCTAAAAAAAACACCATGATAGCTAAAAATATTGTTAACATTAATTTAGCTGCAGGAGGCCATTGACCAATATTCTCTAGCTCAAGGTTTTCAAACTGTGATTTATCAAATTTCATTTGCCACCTCCTGTTGCTCCAGCAGCAAGTTTAGCATCATTAACTAAACCTTTAATTCTCACTCTCATTTTAAAGCTACTTAGTAGTTTTGGTGAACCATCATCTGCCGTAATTGACTCTGGTGTAGCATCAGTAAACAAATCTGATAATTCAATCGCTCTGATCATGTTTGCCAAATGGTTATTTGATTCACTTTTACCGGTAATATGTAAACTATTACCTTGCTTGTCAATTTGAGTAATATAAATCCCGTTAGGAATTATTTTCGCTATTTCATCAAGTACTTGTGTACCAACATTACGACTACGCTGTAGTTGCTCAACAACATCAATACGTTTTTGCAAAGCAGCCTTTTTATCATTTAGCGTTTTAATTTCGGCTATTTGTATATCAAGTTTTTGAATTTCATTCTTTAAAAATTGATTACGCGCTGTTTGCCCATCAATACGAGCTTGAAAATAGAGGTTTACGGCAAAAGTTAATGCAAATGCACATAAAGCTACAGCAGCTAAAATAGTAAAAAATTCTTTTTGTTTAGCCTTGAGTGCTTCTTCACGCCAAGGGAGCAGGTTTATATATGCCATGGCGTAAAACTCCTTAATGCTAGCCCTGTAGCTACCGTTAACTGCGGCGCTACTTTAGCTAATTCTTCCTCGTTGATCGATTGCTCTAGCGCCATATTATTAAATGGATTAGCAATCACTGTATGAATACCGAGTTCATCAGAGAGTAATTTTTCAACACCTTCAATAGAGGCTGTGCCACCAGAAACCAATAAATAATCAACTTTATTTGCACCACTAGAGGTCAAGAACATTTGAATTGCCCGGCGTATCTGCTGCATAAGTACTGTGTGAAAAGGGGCTAATACTTCAAAAGTATAATTCGGCGGTAAATCGTTAGAAATCTTTGCTTCTTCAGCTTCTTCAAACGTTTTATTATAATATGAAACTATCGAACGGGTATATTGTTCGCCACCAAAGATTTGGTCTCGACTATATATATGTTTTCCAGCTTTAGTGACTGAAAAAAGCGTCATTGTTGCGCCAATATCAACTATTGCGACGGTTTTATCTGCGGCATCTTCTGGAAGTTGCGATAAGCATAAATCATGAGAGCGACTGACTGCATACGATTCTACATCAATAACTTTAGCGTGAAAATCTCCTGCTTCTAACGCGGCAACTCTTGCTTCAATAGACTCGGTTCGTGCAGCACTCAACAAAACATTAACTTTACTAGGATCTGACTCATTAATATCTAAGGTTTCAAAATCTAAGCTAACTTCATCTAGAGGATAAGGAATTAAACTATCAGCTTCGATTTCAATTTGACTGGCTAGTTCTTCTTCAGTTAGAGCAACATCCATATAAATAGTTTTAGTAATAACTGTTTGTCCAGAAACAGCTGCCGCCGCATCTTTAGCCTTCATGGAGATGTTTTGACGGATTTTAGCAACAACGCTACCAACAGCCTCTATATCTTGTATTTCACGATCGGCAACTGAGCCTCGAACCATCGGCTCTATCGCGTAGTCTTCAAGAATATAGCCTTCATTGCCTTGGCTGAGTAAAACAGCTTTGACCGCATGAGATCCAATATCGATCCCAACCATCATTGTTGTTTTCTTTTTCCATAGATTATCTAGCATAACAGCCCACTAAATTATATTGTTGTAATTATTTTAGACATGTTTTTCACATAAATACATTTATTACATGGTTTTACAAGATATACTAGTCTTATCTGACAATTTTATCCATAAATAGAGCGATTGTAGTGTTTTCAACCAAAAACTTTTTCAAAGTAACCTTTATTCTAATATTTCTCGTTATTTTTGCTACGTTTGTTTTGTACTTAACTTTACGCGACGAATTACCCAATATTGACTCTTTAAAAGATGTGCAATGGCAAGCGCCTATGCAAATTTATAGTAATGACGGTTTATTAATTTCTCAGTTTGGTGAAAAAAAACGCAAACCTTTAACCTTCGACGAAATACCTCAGCAATTAATCGACGCACTTTTAGCAACAGAAGACGATCGCTTTTATTTTCATTTTGGTGTTGACCCTATTGGCATGGCTCGTGCGGTATTAGGTAAACTTTCTGGTAATGATAAGGGCGGTGCCAGTACAATAACCATGCAAGTTGCACGTAATTTTTTCTTAAGCAGAGAAATAACTTACACCCGAAAAATAAGGGAAATATTCTTATCTTTTCATATAGAAAGCTTATTAACTAAAAATGAAATTTTAACGCTTTATATAAATAAAATACCTTTAGGTCATCGATCTTTTGGTTTTGGTGCTGCTGCACAAGTTTATTACGGTAAAGAGCTTAATCAGCTTACTCTTCCTCAAATAGCAGTATTGGCTGGTTTACCTAAAGCGCCATCAACATACAATCCTATTAGTAGACCTGATCGAACAAAAATTCGTCGCACCACTGTTTTACAGCGTATGCTCGTAAGTGGCTATATAACTGAACAAGAATATCAACAGGCAAAAACAGCACCAATCACTGGAAAACGTCATGGTGCAAAAATAGAATTAGATGCCCCTTACATTGCAGAAATGGCGCATCAAAAAATGCTTGCACGTTATGGTGCAGAACAAGCCTACACTGGTGGTTATAAAGTATTTACTACTGTAACCAATAAGTTACAGCAAGCCGCTCATTCAGCTATAACCAATAACTTACTCCGCTATGATCAACGCCATGGTTACCGTGGTGCTATATTATCTCTACGTCCTACGTTAGAAGACGATACTGAGGTAAGTAAAACAACGATTGCAGATGAAGCCAAATTATTACAAGAATCTGAGCCTCTAACAAACGAAGAAATATCTTCGGCACTTGCCAAAACAAATTATTATCAAATGTTAGTGCCGGCAGTGGTAACTAAAATTAACGATAGCTCTATTGATATTACCTTACAAAACGATGAAAAGGCAGTTATTCCATGGGCAGGAATGGCTTGGGCTCGTCCTTATATTAATGACCGAAAGCAAGGAGCACCGCCCAAACATGCTAACGAGATATTTAACTATGGTGATGTGATTTTGGTAAACAAAATTTCTGATGATGAATACCGCTTAAGTCAGTTACCCAGTGCAAGCGCAGCAATCATTTCAATTTCACCTGACAATGGCGCAATAAAAGCAGCTGTTGGCGGATTTAGTTATAAGCAAAGTCAATTTAATCGCGTGACTCAAGCTAAACGGCAAGTAGGCTCAAATATTAAACCCTTTATTTATTCTGCCGCATTAGAAAAAGGCTATACACTCGCCTCTTTAATCAATGACGCTCCTATTAATCAATGGGATCGAAGTACAGGGGTTGTTTGGCGTCCTAAAAACTCCCCTGAAACCTATGTTGGCCCAATTAGATTGCACTTAGCTTTAGCTCAATCTAAAAACGTCATAGCGGTAAGGTTATTAAAAAGTATAGGGATTGATAATGCAATTGATTACCTATCAAATTTTGGTTTTGCACCTGACGAATTACCTCGTAACGAATCATTAGCATTAGGCTCGGCGGTTTTAACACCTCAAGAAGTTGCGACTGGCTTTGCAACATTTGCAAATGGCGGATTTTTGATTGAACCTTATATTATCGAGCGTATTGAAAATTCAGACTCAGAAGTGCTATATCAAGCAGATCCTGTATACGCTTGTGATCCATGTGAAACATCAAAGACTAATAACGAAGCCATTGCATTCAATAATGAATTAGCGACAGAAGAAAGCCAAGATAAATTACCAGAAGCTTCTACAATGAAGTCAGCACCCAGAGTTATTTCGGAGCAAAATGCTTTTTTAATCACTCAAGCCCTCAACAGTGCCATCTGGGGAGCAGATTGGTCAACTGAAAATGCTTGGCAAGGAACTGGTTGGCGCGGCAAAGCATTAAATCGAAGAGACATTGCTGGAAAAACAGGCACGACCAATGAAGGAAAAGATGCTTGGTTTTCTGGTTTTACTCGCCGTTTAGTGACTACTTCATGGATAGGATTTGATGATCCTAGTCGTAATTTAGGTAAATCGCTTTACAACAGTAATCTAGGAAAAAAGCAAATTACAGGAACAGAAGCGGGTGCAAAATCAGCACAACCTGCTTGGGTTGATTTTATGAAAATAGCCTTGTCAGATATTGCCATTGAACCTTTTGAACCACCAGCAGAAATTGTGTCTGTGCGCATTGATAAAGCAACAGGTAAATTAACAACAAATACCAATAGAAGTAGTTTATTTGAATACTTTCAATTAGGAACAGCACCTACTGAATATGTAATCCAAGATAACAGCGTAGATATTTTTCAAAGCGAAGATAGTGATAATAACGGAGATAGTGAACTGTTTTAAATTAAAGATTCTTTATGCTATATTTATTGAGAGTTAATTTTTAATAAGTATAAAAATCAGAGGATAAAAATATGTTCAGTCATGTCATGGTTGGTGCTAATAATGTTGAAGAATCAAAAGTTTTCTATGATGCCATATTAGGAGAAATGGGGCATAAGCCTGGTGTAATGGATGAAAATGGTCGTTGTTTTTATTTCACCGACACAGGAATTTTTGCTATCACACCACCTATCAATGGTGAAGCTGCTTGTCATGGTAATGGCTGCACTATTGGTTTTGCAGCAAAAGATCCTGCCCAAACTGATGCTTGGCATGCAGCAGGGTTGGCTAATGGTGGCACTAACTGTGAAAACCCTCCAGGAATACGAGAAGGTGGCTTAGGTAAACTATATCTTGCTTATTTAAAAGATCCTTCAGGTAACAAAATTTGTGCGCTACATCGTATGGCGTAGAACTTTTGACATAAAAATCAAACCTCGCAGCGACATATAAAATAGCGCTGCAGGTTTAAATATCTTTAACAAACACTTTAGATTTACGCTGAAAGTTATACATTTTTTGTTTACCTTCAGGTAGCTTATTCATAGGTTGTTCAATAAATCCACGTTCTTGAAACCAATGACCGCTAACGGTTGTTAACACAAATATTGAGGTAAGTTGCTGGTGTTTCGCTTCATTTTCTAAGGCGGTGATTAAACGTCCACCACGATTACCTTTGCGATAATCAGGATGAATAGCAACACAAGCAACCTCACCTGTTTGCGCATCAGGATAAGGGTAAAGAGCCGCACAAGCTATAATCACATCTTCTTTTTTAAGGACAATAAACTGATCTATTTCAACTTCAAGTAACTCACGTGATCGTTTAACTAAAACGCCTTCGGCCTCAAGCGGAGCAAGTAATTCTAAAATGCCAGCAACATCATCAATAGTTGCGGTAGATAATTGCTCTTTATGATCTTTAGCAATAAGCGTTCCCGCTCCGTCACGAGTAAATAGCTCTTGTAGTAAAGCAGTATCACTTTGATAACTTACACAGTGACAACGTTCAACACCATTTTCACCGCTTTGAATAATTGCGCGAAGTAATAGTTGACGAACATGACAGTCTTTCTCATCTAGCAACGTTGTTACTCGGCCAACACTGCAGCTTTTTATAAGCTTACCTGCTTCATCAAGCAAGCCTTCATCTTCAGTTAAGGTAATTAACTTATCAGCTTTTAAAGCAATGGCAGTTTGCGCCGCAACATCTTCTAAAGCAAGATTAAACACTTCCCCTGTCGGTGAATAACCAATAGGTGATAGCAGTACAATAGAGCCATAATCTAGCTGCATGTTAATTCCGTCAGAGTCTATTCTACGTACCATACCTGTGTATTTAAAATCTATACCATCACGTACGCCCATAGGCTTGGCAATAACAAAATTACCAGTGCTGACTCTAATTTGTGAGCCATGCATGGGCGAGTTAGCTAAGCCCGTACTGAGCAAAGCTTCAATGTGTAAACGTAAAGAGCCAGTAGCGTCTTTAACAGCACTTAATGTATCAGCATCAGTAACGCGTACATTGTTTTCAATGCTTGTTTTGATGTTACGCTGCGTTATACGCTCTTCAATTTGTGGCCGCGCACCATGCACTACCACTAACTTAACACCCAAGCTGCGCAACAATGAAATATCATGAATAATATTGGCAAAATTAGGATGTAAAACAGCTTCACCGCCAAACATTAACACCACCGTTTTACCACGATGAGCATTAATGTAAGGTGCAGCATTTCTAAACCATTTAACGTAATTTTGATCGCTATTATTCATGTTTTTATTTCTTAAAAATATAATTTTGCACCCATAGGTGGGAATTGGTTCACGTTACAAGCAAGCGCGATTAAAATCACGCCTACGATTTAACAATATATTCCATCGCTACTTCATCAGCAGGATCTTTATGCGGACTTGGCTCACTGTCTTCAATAATATTTTCTGCTAAAGATGCTTTATCGATGATGTTAAAGCCTAACTTAGTGAAATATTTTGGAATATAAGTTAAAACAATAATTTGTTCTAATTCCATTTGATGAGCGAACTCAAGTAAATATTGTACTAAGGCTTCACCTTGACCTTGGCTTTGAGCCTCTTGTTCAACAACCACAGAACGAATTTCAGCAAGCCCTGTTTGGTAAATATAAAGTGAGGCACAACCAACAACTTTGCCATCAAGCTCTGCAACTACAAAGTTTTGCACATCATGAATAATATTATCCAAGGTGCGTGGTAAAATTTCACCTTTATCTGCTTGAATATTTACTAACTGATGTACTTTTTCAACATCTGACATGCGCGCTCTGCGCACTGACATTGCTGCTGCACGTTGAGCATTTAAACGTTGCTTTACTTGCTTTAATGCTATTTGTGTTTGTTGCTTGCCCGGCGCACCAACCACTTGCTCGTTTAATATATCGCCATTGCCTGATTGTATGTTAGCAAGTGCTTTTTCAACTTGCGTACGCGAAGTACCACCAAGTGCTTCACGTTTATCTAATGTCGATTCAATAGATAAATGTTGATAAACGTCTTGCTCTATTTCACTGCTAAATTCTTGTAATTGGCTTATGGTTAAATCTTCTAACGGACAACCTTTTTCAATAGCCGCTAAAACGACTTCACCAACAATATGATGCGCTTCACGAAATGGAATATTTTTACCCACTAAATAATCAGCAAGTTCAGTGGCATTAGAATAGCCTTGTTGAGCTGCGGCTAAGGTACGACTGCGATTTACTTTCAAACCATCGGCAACCAATACTGCCATTTCCATACACTCTTGCCATGTATCTAGCGCGTCAAAAAGACCTTCTTTGTCTTCTTGCATATCTTTATTATAAGCCAGAGCAAGTGCCTTCATGGTGGTTAACATACCCGTTAATGAACCAAAAACTCGCCCTGCTTTGCCACGAATTAATTCACACGCATCAGGATTTTTCTTTTGCGGCATCAATGATGAGCCTGAGCTAACTAAATCGCTCATTTCCACAAAGCCTGCTTCACCTGAATTGTAGAAGATTAAATCTTCAGCGAAACGTGATAAGTGCATCATAGAAATACTAGCACTGGCCAATAATTCTATAACATGATCTCTATCTGAAACAGCATCTAAGCTGTTCATGGTGGCGCTTCTAAAACCTAAACGATTAGCTAATGCTTTACGATCAATAGGGTAACCTGTGCCAGCTAAGGCGCCTGAGCCTAATGGTGAAACATCTAAACGGTATAAAGCATCTTTTAAACGACCAATATCACGATTAAACATTTCGACATAAGCTAAACACCAATGACCAAAAGTAACAGGTTGAGCTCTTTGTAAGTGAGTGTAACCCGGCAGAACCGTGTCTTTTTCACGTTCTGCTAAGTTCATCATGGCCTGTTGTAAATTCACTAAAGCAAACAATAAGTCGCCGCCAGTTTCTTTACACCACAACTTTAAATCAGTAGCAACTTGATCATTACGACTACGACCTGTATGGAGTTTTTTGCCTAAATCACCCGTTTTTTCAATTAGCGCAATTTCAACCCAGCTATGAATATCTTCCGCATCAGAAAGCAAAATTTGTTTTGGGTTTTCTTCAACTGATTCCTTCAATTCATTCAACGCTGCAGTTATACGTATTAATTCATCTGCATCTAATACGCCCACTTCATGAATAGCTTGCGCCCACGCAATTGAACCAACAATATCTTGTACCGCCATACGGTAATCAACAGGTAGCGAGTCATTGAATTTTTTAAATTGAACACTCGCTTTTTCTTTAAAACGCCCACCCCATAAAGCCATGGTTATTTACCTTTTTTGTCTTGTTGAGAAAGCGCAGTAATACGACTAGATAAGCTAAATAAACGAATAAAACCTTCTGCATGTTTTTGGTCGTAAACATCATCAGCACCAAAGGTTGCAAACTCTTCAGAATATAAGCTGTTTGGCGAACGACGTTGAATTACTTGCGCCATGCCTTTATATAACTTAACCACTACATCACCCGTTAGCTTTTCAGCAAAAGAGGCTGCCGAAGCAAGTTGTGCTTTAGCTAATGGTGTAAACCAGCGACCATCGTAAATAACGTGAGAAAATTCAAGACCAACAGATTCACGATATTTTAGTGATTCTTTATCTAAAATTAATGTTTCTAGCCCTTTATAAGCAGCCATTAATACCGTACCACCTGGTGTTTCATAACAGCCACGAGACTTCATACCCACTAAACGGTTTTCAACAATATCAATACGACCAACACCATGAGCGGCGGCTTTATCATTTAAATACATTAATGCATCATAAGCGCCTGAATCTTTGTTCGTACTATTACCAGAGAAATCTTTACCATCAACAGAAACTAATTCACCTTCAACAAAGCTTAATTGTACTTTTTCTGCCACATCAGGTGCATCCATTGGATCAACCGTCATAGTCCACACTTCTTTAGACGGCTCACACCATGGGTCTTCTAGCTCGCCACCTTCGTGAGAAATGTGCCAAGCATTAGCGTCACGGCTATAAATTTTAGTCAGAGAGGCGGCACAAGGAATATCGCGTTCAGCTAAATAATCAAGCAAGTCTTCACGAGAAACCATGTCCCACTCACGCCACGGCGCAATGACCGTTAGTTCTGGCGCAAGAGCAGCAAAACACGCTTCAAAACGTACTTGGTCGTTACCTTTACCTGTACAACCATGACAAACCGCATCAGCACCTACTTTTAACGCTACTTCAATGTGGGCTTTGGCGATAATAGGGCGTGCCATTGAAGTACCTAATAAGTACTGACCTTCATATACCGCACCTGTTTTAAGGATTGGATAAATATATTCTTTAACGTATTCTTCTTTAAGATCAGCTACGTAACATTCAGAAGCACCTGAAGCGATAGCTTTTTCTTTAATGCCGACTAATTCTTCTTCACCTTGGCCAACATCAGCACAAAAGGCAATAACTTCACAGTTATCGTAGTTTTCTTTTAACCACGGAATGATAGCTGAGGTGTCTAAGCCACCAGAATAAGCTAATACAACTTTTTTGATTTGTTTCTTTTTGATGCTCATAATTTTTCTCTAAATTTGGTTAAATTGTATGTATTAATTACTTTATATAAATTACTTAATATCAAGTAATTTAGTAGCGGTTTAGCTTGAAAATAGTTAGTTCAATTTCAAGGGAAAAGCACGGAGTTGACGTTAGTCAATGAGTACTTTTGACGACTAAATTGAGCTAAATAGCAAAAAGATAATCGTTACTCGCTAAGTAGGGTTACTAAAACGGCATTCTGTGCCCACATTCTGTTCTCTGCTTGCTGAAAAACAGCAGCCATATCACTGTCAAATAGTTCAGTGGTGATTTCTTCTTCTAAATGCGCTGGCTGGCAGTGTAACACCACACTGGCATCCGCTTTTTTCATTAACTCGTGATTAACTTGATACGGAGCAAAGTGTGCTAAAAGCTCCGCTTTTTTGCTCGCATCTTCATCACCCATTGAAATCCAAGTATCAGTATAGATTACATCTTGCGTGCCGATGTTATTAATATCTGTAATTATGTTAAGTTTTGCACCCGATGTGGCAGCTAAAGCTTGCGTTTTATCGATAATACTTTGCTCAGCTTCATAACCTGTCGGTGTTACTAAAGTAAAATCTACACCTAAAATAGACGCCATAATCATTAATGAGTTAGAAACATTATTGCCATCGCCTACATAAGCGAGTTTAACGTTACTTAAGTCGTCAACCTTACCGTTAGCAAAAACCTCTGTTAAAGTAACGAAATCAGCTAAGGCTTGGCATGGATGATATACATCACATAAAGCATTGATAACAGGCACGCTGGCATGTTGCGCTAAACCTTGAATTGAATCATGACTAAAAACACGAGCAACAATAGCGTCGCTAAAACATGATAAGTTTTTCGCATAATCACTAACGCGCTCACGTTCACCTAATTTGCCATTTTGTTGGCCTAAGTAAAGTGCATGACCGCCCAGTTTATTAATACCCATATCAAAGCTAACATGAGTTCTTAATGACGGTTTTTCAAAAATCATTGCCACTGATTTACCTGCTAAGGCTTGACTGTAATCAACAGGGTTATTTTTGATGTTAATGGCTAGCTCAATTAAGGCAAGTAGTTGAGTTTTATTTAGCTCGTCATCGGCTAAAAAATTGTTAATTTGTTTAGACATAATTTATTCTCGATTTAATCAATTTATCGTCGTATTTTCTTAATCAGGCTGTATTTGTGTTCCCACACCTTGACCTGACAACAGCTCTATAATTTGCTCTGGCGATTGCCAACTGGCAACCGCGATACTTCGTCGTAATTGATTTGCAGCTTGTAGCGCAGCATTTACTTTTGCTGTCATACCGCCAGCAATAACACCTTGTTCGATTAGACGTTTAGCTTGCTCATTATTCAATGACGATAAATATTCACCATCGCCATTTTTTACGCCATTTACATCGGTTAATAATAGCAGATCAGCATTAAGTAACTGGCAAATAGCTACTGCGGCATCATCGGCATTAACATTAACAAGATCGCCATTAGCTAGTGCGCCAATAGATGAAATAACAGGTAAAAAGTGACTATTGAGTAAGCCATCTAATAATTGACTAGATTTAGGGCTTGGCACACCCACTTCATCTAAGCCTAACTCGGACTTAGTACAAGCAATCATATCTCCGTCAGCTAATGACAAACCTACGGCAGGTAAATGCATACTATTTGCTGTGGCAACAATAGATTTATTTACCGTGCCCGCTAAGGCGCCACTAATTAGTCCTATTTGCTCTTTTGGTGTTACTCGTAAACCATGCTTTTTAACGGTAGTAAAACCTGCTTGCGCAAGCATTTCATCAACAACACAACCACCACCGTGTACTAAAACTACTTTAGCACCCGTTTTCAGCTTAGTAATAACAGCTAATAAATTAGCAAGAGCTCCTTCTTTTTCAAGAATAGCTCCACCAATTTTGATTACTAATGGTTTAGTCATATTTTACTCCTAAGCTTTATGAATTAGCAAACTGTATTCACTCGGTAACCCAAGAGAAATATTAAAGCATTGTATTGCTTGTGATGATGCACCTTTAAGTAGATTATCTATAGCGCAACTAACTACAACCACTTGTTTTTCTTCATCAACTTGCCAGTGAATATCAGCAAATGGCGTATGTGCCACATTACTTATCTGTGGCCAAGTGTTTACTATTCTAACCAGTGGTTTATCACTATAAGCTTGTTCAAATGCTGCATCAACTTGCTGAGCTGTAACATCGGCTTGCAACTGTAGTGTTACCGTTGCCAATAAGCCTCTTTTATAAGGTGCTAAATGTGGGTTAAAAATCACTTGCGCGTTAGCTTCTTGAGAAATTTCAGGTTGGTGTCTGTGTTGTAATATGTTGTAAGGCTTTAAGCTCACTTCATTAAAGTTAGTCGCTAAAGAGGCACTTCTACCTGCACCGCTAACACCACTAATACCATTAACAACGATTAATGAATTTTCAATATGGAAATTATTATTCGTGATAGGTTTTAAGGAAAGTAAGCTAGCTGTTGGATAACAACCCGGTACGGCAATTAAGTTAGTATTAGCAATGTCTGCTTGCTGCCACTCTGCTAAACCATATTTAGCTTGAGCTAAAGCATCAATATTGGCATGTTCAAAGCCATAAAAAGTGGGGTAGTCTTCAGCATTTTTAAGCCTAAAGCCGCCGGAAAGATCGAAAACTTTAACGCCAGCATCCACAAAAGCTTGCGCCCAATCAGCACTAAACTCATGAGGCGTAGCAAAGAAGACAACATCTAAATCTTGCGAAAATTCATTAAACCATTCTTGAGAAAAAGACTGCAGGGGTACATCACATATTCCCTGCCAGCGACCATGTAACTCGCTAAAAAGTTTTCCACAGGAAGTAGAGTTTTCAGACACAACAAGATGTTGTATTGAAACTTTATCATGTTGGCATAATAAACCAACCAACTCGGCACCGGCATAGCCACTTGCGCCGATTACGGCAACCTTTTGAACTTTAGACACAACTTAAACCTTAATATGCAAAAAAATAGTAACGATATGTTTTTTAAAGAAATAACCAATCTCTTATAACTAATGTATCCAAGAGATAATAAAATAATTCTCTATCGTCGTCGTATTCCTTGAATAATTAGCATTACACTGTACCTTATGAAAAAAGTAGCCTTATCAAAGCAGGTTATTTACACTATGAAAACAATTTACCAGTTAATGGGTAGTTATGCAACTATTAAGCATAACTATTTGATTTTTTATTCAAGTTTTATTAAATAGCGCGGATTCCTTTATATGTCACAGTTACCTAACTTCACCCAATCATTAACTCAATTGATTGCTTGCCCTTCTATAAGCTCAACTCAACCAAGCTGGGATCAAGGGAATTTAGAAGTTATTCAATTACTTGCCACTTGGTTTGAACAACTAGGCTTTAGCATTGATATTCAAAAAGTACCTAGCGCACATAAAGAAAGCGACAATAAATATAATTTACTGGCAAAATTAGGCAATGGTGAAGGAGGCCTACTTTTAGCTGGGCACAGCGATACAGTGCCTTTTGATGAAAAGCGCTGGCAAAGTGATCCTATGGGCGTAGTAAATAAAGACGATAAATTTTATGGTTTAGGCACCTGTGATATGAAAGGTTTTTTTGCTTTTATCCTACAAGCTTGCAAAGGCCTTAATGCCAAACAGCTAAAAAAGCCATTATATATTTTAGCCACTGCTGATGAAGAAACGACAATGGCCGGCGCACGTTTTTTTGCCCAAAGCCAAGCAGCTAAACCTGATGTTGCCATTATTGGCGAGCCAACCAATTTAGTGCCAGTAGTTATGCACAAAGGGCATATGTCGCACCGTATCAGCGTGGAAGGACAATCAGGCCACTCAAGCAAACCAAACCTTGGTGTAAATGCGATTGAAATCATGTATCAAGTTATTGGTGAATTAATCAGTTTAAAAGAAAAATTTAATCTTAATTATAATAATGAAGCATTCGATGTGCCTGCTCCAACCTTAAATATGGGCGCGATTAAAGGCGGTGATAATGCCAATCGTATTTGTGGTCATTGTGATTTAGATATAGATTTACGATCACTTCCCGGCATGAGCGATGACGAACTTTTACATTGGTTAAGTGAAGCATTGAAGCCTCTAGCTGAAAAGTATCCGGGTCGAATTAGCTTTGAAGAGTTACACCCTAGCTCTCCAAGCTTTGAGCAAAGCAAACATAAACATGACGATAAATGCTTAATTAGCATTGCCGAAGAAATTAGTGGCCATAAATGCTGCGCTGTAAATTATGCTACTGAAGCGCCGTTTATCCAACAGCTTGGTTGTCAAACTATTGTATTAGGCCCTGGTTCAATTGATCAAGCCCATCAACCAAATGAATTTTTAGCCCATAGTGAAATTGAAAAAACTGATCAAATATTAGTTGAAATGATTCAGCGTTATTGTTTGAGTTAATTATTCAATAACAAATGATTGGCATGAAAAGACAAATGCTGATCGATAAAGCTAGCGATAAAATAATAACTATGATCATAGCCATCCACTTGCTCATAATGCAGAGGATAACCAGAAGTTTCAGCTGCATTTACTAGTGAGGCTGGCATTAATTGTTCAGCCAAAAAATTATCATCACGCCCCTGATGTACTAATGCAGGTATAAATTTTTCAGCTTTTGCCATAAGTAAACTAGCATCATATTGTTGCCAGTCATCTGTGTTCTCGCCCAAATAATTCGAGAACGCTTTTTTACCCCAAGGGGCGTTAACAGGATTACAAATAGGGCTAAAAGCAGATACTGATACGAACCTTTCAGGGTTTCGTAATGCTAATACTAACGCACCATGCCCACCCATAGAATGACCGCTGATAGCTCGTTTAGCTGTCACAGGGAAGTGTTGCTCAATAAGCGTTGGCAATTCAGTTAACACATAATCATACATTTGATAATTTTTCTGCCAAGGCTCTTCTGTGGCGTTAACGTAAAAGCCTGCCCCTAAACCAAAATCATAAGCAGCCTTACCATCACAAGAGTCATCATCAGGAATATCATCACCACGAGGGCTAGTATCTGGAGCAACAATTGCCATACCTAACTCAGCAGCCATTTTAAGTGCTCCTGCTTTTTGCATGAAATTTTCATCGGTACACGTTAATCCAGAAAGCCAATAAAGCACAGGTACTTTATTGTTCTCGTTTGCTTGAGGGGGCAAAAAGATAGCAAAATGCATAGTACAATTGGTGGTACTTGCTTGATGACTATACTGATAATGCCAACCACCAAAGGCTTTGGTTTTACTAATTTGAGTAATATTCATTTACTTATCCATGTGTATAACGCTGCGAATACTCTTGCCCTCATGCATCAAATCAAAGGCATCATTAATACGCTCTAAACCCATAGTATGGGTAATAAAGTCATCTAATTTAAATTCCCCTGCAAGATAACGCTCAACATAATCAGGTAATTCACTACGCCCTTTTACGCCACCAAAAGCAGTGCCACGCCACACTCGCCCAGTAACCAATTGAAATGGACGGGTAGATATTTCTTGCCCTGCTCCAGCAACGCCGATAATTACTGATTCACCCCAGCCTTTATGACAACACTCAAGTGCTGAGCGCATCACATTTACATTACCTATACATTCAAAAGAATAATCGACACCGCCGTCTGTCATTTCAACAATAACGTCTTGAATTGGCTTATCGAAGTTTTTAGGATTGATACAGTCAGTCGCACCTAGTTTTTTCGCTAAATCAAATTTAGATTCATTTATGTCAATAGCAATAATACGACTAGCTTTTGCCATAGCAGCGCCAATAACAGCAGATAAACCAATACCACCTAAACCAAAAATAGCGACCGTATCGCCAGCTTCAACTTTAGCAGTATTCATTACTGCGCCCATACCGGTTGTAACACCACACCCCAGCAAGCACACTTCTTCTAATGGCGCTTTAGGATTAACTTTCGCTAATGATATTTCAGGTAGAACAGTGTACTCAGAAAACGTTGAACACCCCATATAATGATAAATAGGCTGACCATCTTTATAAAAACGAGTGGTGCCATCAGGCATCAAGCCTTTACCTTGAGTTTCACGAATTTTTTGACAAAGGTTAGTTTTACCCGACAAGCAAAACTTGCATGTTCGACATTCTGGCGTGTATAACGGAATAACATGATCTCCAACTTGCACGCTAGTGACGCCTTCGCCAACTTGCTCAACAATACCGCCACCTTCATGGCCTAAGATGACAGGAAAAATGCCCTCAGGATCTTCACCTGATAAGGTAAAAGCATCAGTATGACATACGCCTGATGCGATAATCTTTACTAAAACCTCGCCTGCTTTAGGTAACATGACATCCACTTCTTCAATGGATAGTGGTTGATTTGGAGCCCATGCAATGGCAGCTTTAGATTTAATGAACTGTTCGCTCATAGGAGGTTTCCTTTTTACATACAATAATAATTAATGAATTAAACTGGCTTACTGCTTTACTTTATTCCAAAGTTTTTGATTATTTTTAGTGGAAAAGAACTCATTGGCATGCCAACATCGAGGCAATAAATCAAGCTGCTGCCTTTCGTGATAATTAGATGATAATAGTTCAAGAATTTCATTAAGGCGTTCTTTACTTAACCTCGACACTTTTTTTGCCATTTCAGGAAAATATAAATTATTGACTTTCTTCACTTCAATATTATGACCGTGATTAATAAACGCAAGCTTTCGCGTCGCAATTCGACACAAAGGTTGATCAGATACTTCAGGGTAAAGGCGATTAACAATAGCATATTCATAGCAGTCACCTTGCTGCCCCAAGTCATCTTCAGGCATATAAATAACACCATATCCTTGGGGAAACATACCGGTAATTAGGTACAATGCATCAACAGCTTTTTGTGAGCAAGCCCCTAATTCAGCATTTTTATTCAAGACTTGAAAAACCTTTGGTAAGAGTTTGTAGTTGTAACTTTTTTTGGTAGAAAAAATAATAGAAACGTAAATTTGAGGTACTTTCAATAAGTTACCAACACCTTGTTTCGCCTTAAAACTAGTTTTTATTAATTTCTTAATAAATTGATGCTTTAACTGCTCATCAATTGCAAACTGATTACGCTCAGCCTTAGAGTTCCCAACGTAACTAGGAACACCTAAACCGTTAGATATATAGGCAAGTGTTTGATTATGATTAATCTGCAATAGTTTTCTTCTATCATCAACCTCTAGCATTCTATGGGGATCTTGTTTTCCGTCCTCCCCCAAAAGAATACTTTGCCCATCAGCATGATTCTGACCAATATCTTGTAATAACGCAGCCATTATAAGGGGTATTTTAACAAGTTCATTAAAACGATAGTGCTCATCTGCATCAAAGTCGGCAAAAGAATGCTCTTCAAATTCCGCTAAAACTTTTGCTATATAAGGCTCATTTATCTCATTATTTAATAATAATCTATCAAGTAAACGTAAACTTAATATTGCTTTGTATAGGGGTTTGCACTGTTCATTATTAGTAGCAACTCTACTGCCTTCAGTAGGGCTAAGCAGTTGAATGGTACCAAGTAACTGCGCTGATTTTCGATTACTTTCTTCAAAGTTATCGCCTTCAACCAATTCAAGTATTTCATAACAGATCGTTTGCAAATGATTATGCCGTTCAATTTGCTGTAGTTTATTTAAAGCTTCACTTTCTGGGCTTACTGATTCATCTGAAGAAACAAACTCATGGTGCTCATAATACTTTATCGCTCGCTCAAGTAAAGAATCATTAAGTATGCTACGACCATAAACTTTTTCAAGCAACCCTTGAGTCTGACGAGTATAATGCGTTTGATTTAGTGAAGCTTTAGCCATTATGAGTATTTAAATTAAGAAATAGATACTAATAATGCTAGAAAAAACAAAACTAAGCAACTGGAACAAAAAGTTAAAAGAATGAGTAGTAGAATTAAAGAGATTATAGGTACTTCCTTGTACCTTTTATATGAATTCAGGGTTTACTTTTGTGGGCGAATTCCTAAGGTATGACACAAAGCATACGTTAATTCTGCTCTGTTTAAAGTATAAAAATGGAAGTTTTTCACCCCTTCACGATTTAACACTTTCACTTGTTCCATCGCGATATTGGCACCAACCATACGGCGAGTCATTTCATCATCTTCCAAGCCTTCATACATTTTAGGCATCCAGCTAGGCACATGAACATTAGTCAAACCCGCAAAACGTTCTAACATTTTATAGTTAGTTACCGGTAAAATACCTGGGATAATTTCAACATCAATACCAACCGTTACACAACGATCGCGAAATCTTAAATAAGATTCAATATCGAAGAAAAACTGACTAATAGCACGGTTAGCGCCAGCATCTATTTTGCGTTTTAAGTTAAGTAAATCAAACTGTGGATTTGGCGCTTCAGGATGCCCTTCTGGATATGCAGCAACTGAAATATCAAAATCAGCTACACCACGTAATAGTTCAACTAAGTCAGAAGCATACATACTTGGTTTTTCATCACTATCAGGTAAATCACCACGCAAGGCAACAATATGACGAACACCACTAGCCCAGTAGTCTTTGGCTATTTGTACTAATTCTTCGCGACCAGCATCAATACACGTTAAATGCGGCGCAGCAAGTAGAGCCGTGTCTTTTTGAATACGTTTAATAATATCATGAGTTCTATCACGCGTACCTGAACCTGCACCATAAGTTACCGAGACAAAGCTAGGTTTTAACGGCGCTAAACGTTCAATAGAATTCCACAAAGTGGTTTCCATTTCTGGCGTATTTGGCGGAAAAAATTCAAATGACACTTGAATATCATTACTGATTTCACTCAAACTACGGTTTAATGATTCCACTTGTCTGGCATGGCTATAACTCATTAGTTTATCCCCTTTATTTTAACTTGGTTTTGCTTGTGAGCTAATTGCTGACAAATATTGACTAAATCTGAATGTAAGCCACCCGCAGTAACATCTCGTCCTGCGCCTGGGCCACGTATAATTAATGGGTTTTCTTGATACCAGTGACTACTGATTTGAAAAATATTGTCACAAGGTGTCAAATTGGCAAAAGCGTCACTGTGTGGCAAAACCTCTAAACTGACTTTTGCTTTAATGCTTGCATCTTCATCAACACTTAAACGAGCAACATAACGAATACAGCAATTTTTACTGTTAGCGTCGGTTAGCGCATTTGAAAAGAAGTCATTTAACTCATCAGCACGCACTAAAAATTCTTGCGTGCTAATATTTTGTAATGTTTTTGGTACTAGGTTTTTGCAATCAATATCATCAAGTGATAATTCAAAGCCTGTCATACGCGCTAAAATAAGTAACTTGCGTTGTACATCACGACCAGATAAATCTTCACGAGGGTCTGGCTCTGTTATTCCCTGTTTAAGAGCATCTAATAATAAGGTAGAAAAAGCAGCTGAGCCATCATAAGTTTCAAACAGCCATGATAAGGTTCCAGAGAAAACCCCTGCAATCGCGGTAATTTCATCACCGCTATTATTTAAATCGTCAATCGCATAATTTATAGGTAAGCCAGCTCCGACCGTTGTATTACCTAACCATAAACTGTTATTTTTATCTGCGGTTTTAACTAATTTATTATAGCTCATTGTATCTGATGATGCTGCCCATTTATTGGCACCAATAACGTGAATACCTAGAGCAAAAAAATCTTGATAAAGCAGGCTAAAATCTTCACTTGGCGTAATATCTACCACAATTAACTCATCATAAAGATGGTTACCTAACCAAGATAGTAGCTGTTGATGATCATAATTTACTGACTCTTTTTTAAATAAAGACAATGCATGATTTACATCAATACCATCATCATTAATTAATGCTTTTTTTGAAGATAGTAAACCAACAAGGTGTATATTTTCTAAAGCATAAATACGGTTTAATTGTGCTGGCAATAACGCCAAGAAACGTTCACCAATATTACCTAAACCCGCTACAACCAAGCCAATATGACGAGCGTCTTTAACCATATCATGATGAACATTATTTAATAATTCAGTGCTACAGGGCTCAGATAAAAGAGCAATCACGCTGTGATTGTTTTCACTCGTCGTTAAACACAATGGTTGAGCACTTTTTAATGCGCGCTTAAAGCGGGCTTTAATATCGCCACGTTGGGAAACTTTATGACCTACTGTAGCAATAATGGCAACGGGTTTGAAAGTCACTTCAATACTATGACTAGCTAACCACAGGCTCAATGCTTTTTGTTGACTTTGATTGATTACAATAAAATTTTGTTTGTTATCAATACAAATCGGTGAAAATTCAGCTAATACTTTTTCGAATAAAGCGACGCTTGTTTCGTTAGTAAAGCTAGTTGATTGCACCAATAAAAGATCATTCAAATAAGTTACAGATAATTCTTGTTTAGCAATCTGGCCAAACTTACCGATTTCAGTACCAGAAACTTGCGCATCAAAGCTACTAGCTACATGTAAATGACAATGATGAGATAGACTTTCATTAACTAAAGGAGTCAATGTTTTTGCATGTAAAACGGGGTTCCCTAACCGACCGAGCTCTTTCGCCACACCATTTGGTAAACGGTGCAACTTTCTGGCATTTGGCACAACACGGGGATCGGCACTATAAATCCCGTCCACATCTGTCCACAAAGTAACATTGGAAGCGCCTACTAATGAAGCCATGATGGTTGCCGAGTAATCACTGCCATTTCGACCTAGAGTGCAGGTTTTACCACTACTATCTGTGCTGATATAACCTGTAATTACCGCTAGTTTTCCAAACTGTAAACACTTTTTAAGTTGAGTACAACTTAACGCATGATCTACTGTACACGTTTGCTCGTTATCTATAACTAAAAAATCACGCGCATCAATAGCTATGCTAGGACAAATTTTTTCATTAAGTAAAGCTGATAGTAGTCGGGCTGACCACAATTCACCAAAAGCTAAAATATTGTTTCTATGTTGGCTTAAGTCACTTGTTAACCATTGTTTTAACTGTTCTATATCTACTGAAATTAACTGAGTTAATTGTTTGGCGTTATGCTCGCTCAATAATTCATTAATTAATGAGACTTGTTGAAACCCAAGTTCATATAAAGCTTGACTGTAATCTGTTGTTTCTGTTGTTTCAGCTAAGGCAAGCAGTGCAAATAAACCATCGGTAACTTTACCATTAGCTGAAACTACAACAATATCGTTAAGTTGACAGTTTTGACGAATAATATCTAGCACACGACCTATGCATGCTGCATTAGCTAACGAACTACCGCCAAATTTATGAACGTTAATAGCGTGCTTTGCTAGTTTATTTGTTGATGTATTTAATGTTGTCATTGTTGACTCTGTTCTAAACCGTGGGCTAAATCTGTCAAAATATCACCAATATCTTCAATACCGACTGAAATTCGCACTAATGAGTCAGTAATTCCAGCCTCAAGCCGTGCTGCTTCTTCCATACCTGCATGCGTCATGGTTGGTGGATGATTAATTAAACTTTCTACGCCACCTAAAGATTGCGCCAAGGTAAATAATTTTAAATTATCGAATAATTTCTTCACCGCAGCAACACCACCTTTAACATCAAAGCTTATCATAGCGCCAAAACCTGCTTGTTGCTTTTTAGCAATATCATGACCTGGGTGATCTTCAAAACCTGGGTAGTAAATAGCATCAATAGCAGGATGATTTTTTAAAAATTCGGCTACTTGCACTGCATTTTCTTGGTGTTGCTTAATACGTATCGGTAAAGTTTTTAAACCACGTAAAGCCAAGAAGCTATCAAAAGCACTACCCGTAATACCGATACAGTTAGCCCACCACGCTAATTCTTCACCTAATGCCTGCTCTTTGGTAACTAAGACACCACCAACAACATCGCTATGACCATTAATATATTTAGTGGTTGAATGAAAAACAATATCTGCACCCAGCGTTAAAGGTCGTTGTAAAACGGGGGATAAAAAGGTGTTGTCTACAGCAACTAAAGCGCCAACTTCATGACAAGCTTTAGTGACTTCTTCAATATCGACTAAACGTAATAACGGGTTACTTGGGCTTTCTAACAAAACTAACTTTGGTTTTTGTGCTAGTACTTGCGCTAATGCCGTTTTATTATTTTGATCAACAACAATCAGTTTAAATTGACCACGTTTAGCTAAATGTGTAAACAAACGAAAACTACCGCCATAACAATCATGTGGAATAACCACTAAGTCATCAGTTGATAATAACTGACAAATTAAATGCACAGACGACATACCGGTACTGGTAACAATACCAACACTACCTTGCTCTAAATCCGCAATAGCTTGCCCAAAAATAGATCTCGTTGGATTGCCAGTACGAGAATAGTCAAATTCGCGCTTTTCATTAAAGCCTTTCAATGAATAAGTGCTTGATAAATGAATAGGCGCAACAACAGCACCATGATGCTTATCGGTATTAATACCTGCTCGTACCGCTGCGGTAGTAATATTACTGATGTTAGCATTTGACATTATTATTCCCCATTCTCATTAATTGAGAGCATAGACTATTTTATTATATTCGTTTAGATGTTTGGACGTCTATAACTCTAAAGGTTTTACTTATTTAGGTCAAGATATTTTAGACATCTAAACTTCTACTTGACTGAATTGCTGCATCCAGTAAAATCTATATTATAACAATATAAAATAGTACATCATCCTGTACGTGACAATAATTAAACAGAGGAACTTTCATGGCTCAGTGGAATGACGAATATATTAATCCCTATGCCGAGCACGGTAAGAAAAGTGAACAAGTTAAAAAGATCACGGTTTCTATTCCTTTGCGCGTATTAAAAGTATTAACGGATGAGCGTACCAGGCGCCAAGTAAATAACTTACGTCATGCCACTAACAGTGAATTGCTATGTGAAGCCTTTTTACATGCTTTTACTGGTCAGCCTTTACCAGATGATGAAGATTTAGCTAAAGATAACGATGAAAAACTACCTGCCAGTGTCCGCCGCATTTTAGAAGAAAAAGGTATTACTGATTTTAGCGCTTATGAAGTGGATGAAGACTAAATATAGTTTGCGAGTTTGTAGTTACGAGTAGCGAATACACCTTGTTGAAATTTAGCGTATTGCGCAACTCGTGACTTTTATATGTGATATTGCTTACTTAAACGATGAACAGACTCAATAAAGTGCCCCGCATGCTCTGGCTTCACATCAGGGTGAATACCATGACCTAAGTTGAATACATGGCCTGTTCCACCTTTACCAAAACCTGCTAATATTTTAGCTACTTCTTGTTCAATACGTGGTAATGGTGCATATAACATTGAAGGATCCATATTACCTTGCAAGGCAACTTTATCGCCAACACGTGCCTTGGCA
>Ga0209081_1000021_pt1 | contig 89718 bp, 85 predicted proteins | sample GOMGulsemesocosm_4_FD_184636 | JGI IMG/M metagenome (GOLD analysis project Ga0209081, IMG submission 184636) | Methane-oxidizing microbial communities from mesocosms in the Gulf of Mexico - GOM15B Gulf of Mexico (SPAdes) (version 2) | ecosystem: Environmental > Aquatic > Marine > Cold seeps... | reverse complement strand
TGAACGGAAAAAAGATGTAGAAGAACTAAATGCATTTATTAAAAAATACAATATAAACTTCCCAATAACTGTTGGTGATGAAAACTTTGTTTTAGCAGAAGCTTTTGACAATGTAAAAATGATTCCCGAATCTTTTTTATATTCTAAAGATGGTTTTTTTGTGGATAAATATGTAGGTATTATCGATGAAGAAGTTTTAGAAGATCACATCAAAGAAAGTATGAAATAATTTAAAAGAAGAGTTAGACTCTTCTTTTAAACTTAGCAAATCTATCCAGTTAAACGAAGAGTCAGACTCTTCTTTTAATCTATGAAAACTTTGCTTAAGAAACTGCAAAATCCACACCTGTTACAACACCAGCTTTTCCTTCTTCATTTAGAAAAATACTGGTACTTTTTAAATGAGCTAGATTTTGAGTTGCGCTCTTGTCATAGTCAAAACTACTAGATACATCACTTAAGTAAATAGCACCCACATTAGCGTCAGCCAGTCCAATTAGAGTGTCATCTCCATTTTCATTTTTACTCCAAACTCTTAAATCATTAAAAATAGAATCGTTTTCATCTATCCAATCATTGCCATCTTCATCATATTCTCGTAACTCCGCAAAACCATTGTCAGTATTGGGTCCAAACAGTTCATTTCCATTATCAATTTTACCATTTGAGTTTTTATCTAGGGCTAAAAAACCACTTCCAACTTTTAGCATTGGGATGCTTTCTTCTTCCCCGTCACTGTTGATATCAAAAGTAAAGCTCATATCTTCACTGATGGTATCGAAGTATTGTTGTGATAAATCATATTGAATAATGAGTGGATCCATCAAGGCAAGACTTTCAAAACTAACGTTTTCCTTATATTTTTCGTAGAACTCTTGTGTGTAATTGATATCTAAATCCACATCAATATTTTGATCAGCTGTTTGAATACTGGCTTGAGCTTTAAAGTTTAAAGCATTGTTTTTATAGTATTCATTGGTTGTTTCAGTTTCATTGGAGAATGAGACTCTAGACTGTGGTCTTGGAGGTGGTGTGGTATCTTGTTTTTGAGTTGTTCCCATTGGTACATCGATTTCATTACACTCACAACAGCAAGAGTCTTTAGGATGCATCTTGAACTTATCTTCATCTGCATTGCCTAAAAATCGTGAGAGAAGAATCTCAATAATAAACTTATTGAGTAAATCCCTAACGGCTAACTCGTGCTCTGAGTGTTTGATCTCAAAACGTACCTTCTCACTCTCACTGGCTTCTTGTGTTTGCTCAGGGTTGTTTTGAGCAGGATTGAAAAACATGGTTTGGAAAGTAGTTCTACTTTCAACTGTAGATGTGTGCTCATAGTGTGAAGATGTTTGTGCTTCCATATTCACATCAGATGATAATATTCTCATAATATACTCCTTTTAAAAAGTCATATTTAATTTTATAATAATACTAAAAATTATTTAGTATAAATTGACTTCGATTTAGTTACATTTTATAATTTAATGAGTAATTAAATTACATAAAAGAAATGGATTATGTAAAAGATATTTTACCTTTTGTCTCTAAAATGAACTCTAATGTCTCTAATATTCATCTTTCAGCACTTGAAACGCATAAAACAGACAATCATTCTTTTATTTAGTATTATTAATGCTACAATACTTCAAATACTCATTTAACTAAAGGCAACTCTTGGATATATTGAACCTCGTACTTATTGTTTCTATTTTAATAATAAGCTATTTTTTTGTTAAATTCTTTTTCTTTTCACCTAAAACACAAAAAAAACCAGCAGCACTAAAAAAATCAGAACTCATTTCGGATTATGAAAACCAAATGCAAGATGTTATAACCTTATACAGCAATGATGATGAGACCTTAAAGTTTGAGAAAATGCAACTGCTTAAACAAATTAGTAAAGAACTTGCTACCAATATTTTTTTTGATAAACAAGAAGTAAAAGAACTACTTCACAAACTTGCAAACATGCACTAGCTTAAATAATTTATTAAAAACACACAGAATTCCCTGCGTAACACTATTTTGCCACAATTAATTGTTATACTTATATAAAGGTGTAACTATGGGTGTTAGAGAATTATTGTCTTATTCAAAAAAATTAAATGTACTATATGTGGAAGATGAAGAAATATCCCAAGCATTATATGCAGCAATTTTTGAAGATATATTTTTAAAAATAGATATTGCCAATGATGGTGTAGAAGCTATGGAGTTTTACTCTGCAAATACTTATGATTTGGTTATAAGTGATGTTTGTATGCCTCGAATGGATGGTATAGCACTTTCAAAAAATATCTTAGATCTTAACCCCCGTCAACAAATAATCATAATGTCTGCGTTTAATGAAAAAGAAAAGCTGGCAGAATTTAAACAAATTGGTATTTCTGAAGTACTGTTAAAGCCCGTTCAAAATGAGCAACTGATGCGCACCTTGGAGAAAATTTCAAAAACTGCTTTAGAAGAGCAAAATAACTAGTATAAAACACTGTTTTATCATAAGGGAAGTTTATGAAAAATATTATTTCACAAATAGTGCATGAATATGCAAGGGATATGAACATTTTAGTTGTAGATGATGACGATATCTCTTTAGATATTTATAAAGAGGTATTTGAAGGTTTATTCAATATTGTAGATACTGCTTGTGATGGACAAGATGCTTATGAACAGTGGAGTAATGGAAAAGTTAAATATGATTTGGTTATAACAGATTTACTCATGCCCAATATGGATGGTTTTGAGCTCATTGATAAAATACGTTTAAAATCTCTGTCTCAGCATATAATTGTATTATCTGCAATTGTGGACATCAATGAGATGAGAGATATCCTAGATTTGGGAATAGATGGTATATTACTCAAGCCCTATAATCAAGAAAAAATGTTTACTATATTTTCCAGGGTATTGAAACTTGTTTACAATGACAAACTTTTAAAAAGACAAGCTATTCAGCTTCGTTTATTTGCCCAAGAAAATATCAAAGCCAAATCTAAAATTCATGTAAATAAACTGGACACTGAAGAAAAAACACAAATAAAAATCCAAGAAACATTGAAAAAAAAGCCTGAGGAAAAAAAATATGAAGACTTGAAAAAACAAACCATAGGAAATATCCACAAAGGCTACAAGGACAATAAGTACCATACTAGAGCACATTTAAGTGGAGATACTGCAGAAAACTTCACTGCTGATTTAGATTACTTTGATATGGATAGGGTTGAAGTTTTTCAAGATAAAATTGAGCACTATCAAAATGTGGCCTGTGCGATAGTGAGTGCTGATCCTGAAGAAGCCAAAGTAGACCTAGCGGACATATCTCAAGGTCTAAATGACCTCATTGAACTACTCAATCACTTTGGAATGTTTAGTGTCACTGCGGGGGCAACTAAAAAACTTATTGAGTTTATTGGGGGCATTGAAACAGAACAATTAGAAGACTACGATAAAAAAGATTTGCTCGTTGATGGTCTCATGGCGATTCTTGAGGATTTAAACAAATGGATAGATATGGTATTTGTTCAAAAAAATACAGACAATATCAACTATTTTGATGCCTCTTTTGCCAATACCTGTTTAGAACTGGAAAGTATATTTTTTGATGTTGAGCTTGCAGATGAAGAAGAAAGTATGGAGTTTTTCTAAATAGAGTCTGGTTAAAACAAATCTTATTTTGCTTTAACCTCTTTTCTATAGCAAATTATAAAATAGATTTCTAAAGTCTAGAACAGTCTATTATCTTGTGCCATTTATGGTTTTAATTATTTCAAAAATTGACAACTGTTTGTTCGCTGCACCCAGTTCTACTGCTGCTTTTGGCATCCCGTATACTGTAGAAGTTTGTTCGTTTTGTACATACGTTTTGGAATCTTGCTCTTTCATTTTCAAAAGACCTTTTGCTCCATCAACACCCATACCTGTTAGAACCAAACCCGTAGCATTTGTAGAGGCACATTTTGATATAGAACTCAACAGTACTGTTACGCTTGGTTTATGAAAATCTACTTTTGGAAAATCTCGTAAACGTATAATGTAATATAAGCCTTCTTTGCTTACTTCCATATGAGAATCACCAGGTGCAATATAAACCCGATTTGTTTTTAACTCATCTCCATCTTTTGCTTCAACGATTTCAGAATTTGTACTCAATCCATTTAATCTTTTGGCAAAACTCTCTGTAAAACCCACAGGCATATGCTGTACGATAACAATAGCTGGATGATTGGTCTGAATATTGGTCAAGATTTCTTCAAGTACTTGAACCCCTCCTGTTGAAGCTCCAATGGCTATGATTTTTGGGCTTGGCTTATGGGCAAGTTCTTTCGTTGATTGACTGATGATTTCTTTTTTTATTGAGCTTGAGTACTGTATCTTGGCACCTGAAGCTGCCCTTATATAAGACAATACTGTTTCTTTGTATGCATTTAAAAAGTCTTTTACATTAAGTTTTGGCTTTTCAATAATAGCAAAAGCCCCAAGACTAAGAGCTTCAAGTAGAGCAGGGGAACCATTTCTTAAAAGTGTTGAACACATGATAACAGGAGTTGGTCTTTGCTCATTAATTTTCTTTAAAAAAGTCAAACCATCCATCTTTGGCATCTCAATATCAAGAATAAATACATCAGGAAGTCCAACTTTTTTAAACTCCAAAAATGCATCCACAGGATTGACTGCTTCACCTAATATCTCTACGTCCTCAACACCTGTTAGTATGTTTCTGAAGCCGTTCCTGACTGACAATGAGTCGTCAATTATAAATACCTTTATCATTAGAAAAAATTCAATTCACTGTCGTCATGACTAGTATCTGAGCTTTGAAGTCTGTCTTGCATAAACTTTATTGAGTTTTTCAATGAGTCTTCAAAAACATAAACATCTACAAATATTCGTGAAACAAAATATTCGAACAAGTAAGTTTGTATATCATCAATGATTCTTGCTAAAAACACAAAGCCTTCTATGTTTTGAACATTGATTTTTTGTATATCCAGTGTATCTAGATACGAACTTAGATGGGTAAAAATAGGGGAAACTTTTTTGGTATAATTGTGTCTTGAAAAGACCACAGAAACCTCTTTCATCTTCTCAGATACCTCACACAACAACTCGTGTGACAGCTCCCCATTGTCAAACTGTGTGATACAATCTTTTAGCTCTTCATTTAAAAACAAAATCTCACCTTCAAAGGTATCTAAAAATACTTCCACATCTTCTGTTTTTTCTTTTTTTACTTTTATAGTGGCTTTAACAGAAGAACTGTCTTGAAAAGAAGAGAAGAATTTTTTAAACAAATCCATACGTGTAAAGGGTTCAGTTAGAACATAATCAACTTTATTGATGGTATCAACGTGACGTTCAAGTATACTTGGTGCAAGAACTATAATAATAGTGATGTTGGCATTGTAACTGTAGATTTCATCTATTGTTTTGCTCACTAAGTCTTTATCTTCACTACAGTTTAATAGGATAATATCAGGTTCTTCTTGCATGAGAATACTATCTACTTGCTCAAAATTCTCATTGGTCACATCGTTACTTACAAAAGATCTAAATGTATTAAATACATCGTCATACTGTGTGAAACTATTATCCCCAATAAGCAATAAGTTTTTTTCATGCATTATAAATTCTAAATATTTCTCATCATGTGTTTTCATAATGTTATCCTTTTTTCTGATAAATTGATGTGCTAACTTGAACTAAATTTTTAAAATTCAAATTTTGTAGTGACTCGGTTAAACTAATTATTAAGTATCCATCTATTTCTAAATTTTTTAAAATATTATTTATAACATGTGTTTTGGTAGCATCATTGAAGTATATTAAAACATTTCTTAAGAATATAATATCAAACATACCTATATCGTTATTTGGTGTCATTAAATTGTTTTGTGTAAAAGTTATGTTTCTCGAAAGTGCACGACTCACTAGAAACTGTTTTTCGTATTTCCCTTTTCCTATCATACAGTGCTTTTTTCTAAAACTTTCTGGTATTTTATCCATCCAATTTAGAGGATACATTCCTGTTCTGGCTTTTTTAACCACTTCTGTATTGATATCAGTGCCAACTATTTCCCAAGAATCTCTTTGTAAGCAATCATCTAAAACCATGGCTATAGTATAAGCTTCAGCTCCAACTGAAGATGCTGCACTCCAAACTCTAAATTTACTGTGGTGTCGTTCTAAGTGGTTTTTTAGAAAATTAAAATGTGATTGTTCTCTGAAAAAATAAGTCTCATTGGTTGTAATGAGATTTAACATTTCCATTTTTTCTTTATGGTCTATTTGAATGATTCTCAAATACTCCGCATAAGAAGTTAATTTATAATGTAAAAGCCGTTTATATAATCTACTTTGTACTAAGGACATTTTTGAATTATCCAAGGAGATTCCCGTTTCAGCAAAAATCTTCTTTTGAAATATTTTAAAAACATCTTGTGTTAGTTCAATTGTAATTTTATTTAACATTTGTTTGGCTTTCACTTTGCTATTACTTAGCTCTACGTTTGTAGACATAACTCTTCCCTTCATGAAATTTATTTGTACTTATCGCATAAACTCCTTGATTCCAGAAGAGAGTTCTTCCATATCTATTTTTCCAATTATCTTGGAAGTTCCAGCACTTATGAGTTCGTTACTCATCATATTGTTACTCATGTTTGTATGCACGATAATATTGATGTCATCATATAAGCTATTTTTCCTAATATGATCTATGACTTCACGTCCACCCATTTGTGGCATTTCAATATCTGTGACGATTAAACCTATATCATCGGGTTTCATATCTTTTAGATTATCAACAAGTTCTTTACCATCAGTGAATATTTTATGTTTAAGATGGAGTTTATCAAACAAACCACTCACCATTTTTCGCACAAACTTACTGTCATCACAAAAAAGTAGCATTTTGTTACTGTCAATTTGTTCATTGATATTTTGAATGGCAGTATCAGACAAGGTTTGAGTATCTTCGTAGATATCCAAGAGCATTTTATCTCCATCAAATATGGTACATAATCGCTCTTTCCCTGAAATCATTACTTTGGTTATAAAAGAAGCTTTGTCATTGTCGCTACTGTTATCGGTCATGTCTTCTGGTTCTATGGTTGTAATTTGTTCAACACTTTTTACAACCAGTGCAAACCTTCTATCCCCATAACTGGCGATGATTAATAACTCATATTCACTTTCAGGCAAAACTTCATGCCCAGCCCACCTGTCAAAGTTAACTATAGTTGTCATTTGACCTCTTATATCAGCAGTTCCCAGAATCACTTGATCCTCATCACTGTTTTTAGAAATAACCAAGTCTTTATAGATCAATAACTCTTCGATTTTAGAAACATTTTTGGCATATAACTCGCCATTAGAGCCCACAAATACAAGATACTGATTAGAATCATTTGCATTGGTGGCTACGAGTTTAACCAAGTCTAACTCGTCATCATCATCATCATCAATCATGGTTCGTTTGTTATTTGAAGTATCAGTTGTCATAATTATGATCCTCTTTTATTTTGCCAATTCTTTTATATTTAGAATGGTTTCTGTGTTTAATATTGCAATATCATTGTTATTGTATCTTCCAATATGTTTAATAAACTTTCTGTTTATTTTTGTTCCAAAATCAGGAGATACTTTTAGATGAATATCTGAAATATTATCTACTTCATATACTTCATCAATAATGATGGCGATATTAATAGTCTTGTCAGCATAGACTTTTTTAATAATAGCAAGAGAGGTTCTGGGTGAGATCTCTGTTTCACCCAGCTCAAAACGATCCAGCAAGTCTACGACTGCTATGATATTTCCTCTTACATTTGTCACACCTTTTACACAAGACTTCATCATTGGTACCTTTGTGATACCTTGATACTCAACAATTTCTGCAACCAGTAAGGCATCCATAGCATAAATATCTCCACCACTTATGAATAGAAAATATTGTTGCCCATTGCCTTGACTGATTTCGTCTTCATCTAGACTATTGTCATCTTCATTCATGATGTATCCTTAGTATTGGTCAAAACTTTTTAAATCAAGTTCTTCTTCCTCACTGCTATTATCTGCTCCAAAATCAACTACATTGTCACTGGGAACTGGTTCAGATTCAACTTTAATGGTTGGAGCGACTTGCTTTACTGTTACAGTTGCCTCTTTTTTAGCAACTTTTACAGGAGCAGGAGTTTTTGTTTTTTTACTTGCAACTTGATGAGTTGGTGTTTTTACAAAGTTTTGTTGAGCCATGTCATCTTCACTTACTGTGTAGAATTTCATCAACTCAGACAGCGTATTTGATTGACCATCAAGCTCTTCAGAAGCAGATGCCAGCTCTTGTGAACTTGCTGCGTTTCCTTGGGTTACTTCATTTAGATCATTCATTGAGCTGGTGATTTGCACAATCCCAACATCTTGTTCTTTGGCTGCAGTTGCGATGTCTTTAATCAGCGTTGCAGTTTCTTGAATCTGAGGTACAACAGCTGAGATTAACTCACCAGCTTTCTGTGATACTTCAAGTGAATCAGTGGTAATAGTAGAAATCTCACCAGCTGCGATTTGTGAACGTTTCGCCAGTTTTCGCACTTCTGCTGCAACGACCGCGAACCCTTTACCATGCTCACCTGCTCGTGCTGCTTCAATAGCTGCATTTAGTGCTAGAAGGTTTGTTTGATAAACAATATCTTCAATAATCTTAATTTTATCTGCAATAGTTGTCATGGCTTCCACAGTTTTATTTACCGCTTCACCACCTTCAATTGCCATTGAAGCTGCTGCTTCTGCCATCTCGTTTGTTTTTTGTGCATTTTTGGCAGTTTCATTAATACTACCACTCATTTCCTCAACTGCTGAAGTAGTTACTTCAAGTGAGCTTGCTTGTTGTTCTGCACCTGTTGATATTGCCATAGAGTAGTTGTTTACTTCTCCACTTGCAAGTTTCATTTGGTTGGCACCTTCAATAATCTGTACAACGGTTCTTGTAAGTGAGTCGATAAATTCATTGGTACTTACTTTGATATTGTTAAAATCACCTGGTAAGTCACTATCAATTTGTTTGGTTAAGTCTCCTTCCCCCAAACTTGATAGTGTATCTCCAACTTCTGTGATAATCTCACCTAAGTTAGTAGCAAGTTCGTTGGAAGCAGTTTGGATTTGTTTAAAATCACCTTTCCAATCTCCTTCAATTCTATATGAGAAGTCTCCACCTTGTATCCCTGTAAATGATTTAACTGCTTCAGCAACCACTTCACCATAGAGTTTTAGAGAGTTGTTTACAATATCTAGCATTGATACATAATCTCCTTCAAACCCTTCTGTTTGAACTCTCGCACTTGAATCACCTTCTAGGATCAAGTTATTGGTTTGATTGTATTTTTCCAACATACTATTCATAACTTCACACAGTTGATTTACCGCTGTTTTTGATTTAACAAACTCACCTGAGTAGTCTTCTTCAATTCTAGAGTCAAAATTACCCGTACTCACTGCTGTTAGTTTTGTATTGATATTTTGAAGTACAGCCTGTACTGTCACTGCAAAGTCATTTACATTTGATTTGGCATCATCGAAAGCACCTTGATAATCGTTGGTGATTCTGGCATCAAAATCTCCACCTTTCATCACTCCTAGAGTTGAATTCACATCCCCTAGGGCTTTTTCTATTACACCCAGAGTATCATTGGTAGCTTGGTGAATTTTCACAAAGTCACCTTGGTACTTGTCAAGGTCAATACGTACCGTTAACTCACCACTCTCAATTGCATCTTTAAGAAGATTTGAATCAAAGGTAATTTCATTTATTTTTGAAATCAGTTCATTTATGTTATCTTTCAATGCTGCCATTGACCCTCTATAGGTATTGGTAATTTTTGTAGATAAATTACCCGCTGTGATATTTTCAATAATATAACTCATATCCACAATACCTGCCATAATAATATCAAGATTGTAGTTGTAGTTATCTGCAATATCAGAGAAAGTACCTTTATAATCAAGAGTTTGTACTCTCATATCAAACTTACCAGACTCAATTCCATCTGTTGCACATTTTGTGTCTTTTTCAAGGGTTTTGACTTGTTTTTTTAGAGCATTAACAAATTCACAACACTCTTGTACTTCAGGATTATCGCTAGAGATATCATCAAAACCAAACTTACCTTTGCTCATCTTTTTTAGTGCTTTTTTAAGCACACCAATGCCAGCGCAGCCCTCACTACCTTCAGGAGGAGTCTGTGCTTCTACGCTTTGTACTTTTTCTTCAGCTGTAGTACTAGCTACTGCTTCAGTTGTTTCTGCTTTTGTTCTAGTTGCCATGGGACTCTCCTTTATTCACAATGGTCAATTGCATCTTGTAAAGTTGCAAAAATTGTTTGGGTACTTTTTTCAACGTCTTGTAATATCTCTTCGATGATTACAGGACTTGAACCTTGTGCACTTTTAAGAACATATTCATTGAGTTTTTCATGATATTGTTCATGACTTTTTAACATTTTTGTCCAAGAAGTATGTTTGGTATAGGCTTCATGTTTAACAGTCTCAATCCATTTACCAAATTTACACGTACAAGCATCTTCAAGCTCAATATTTCTCTCACCTAAAGCGACTTTGTGTTCCACATGAGATTTGTAAATAATATGATCATTGTAAAACTTCGCAAAATCTATTTGTAAAGCTTCCAGTGAAGTCACTTCTTTTTCTTGGGTGAGTCTATCAATGAAATCATTGTATGACATATTTCGCTCATCCAAATAGTTCACAAAAAAGTCCAATGAAGCTTCTGAACTATGCGTTTTTTCATAGTCAAGCAACACGTTGTATAAAACATTTAATGTGGCTTTTGCATAGTTATTTAAAGGTTGTCTATATGAAATAAACTTTTCAGTAATTCCATTGTTTTTAACAGGAACTGCATAAGCTTTTACCCAGTAAAAATCCCCTTGTTTGGTTCTGTTTTTTACAAAAGCGTATAAACTCTCACCTGAAAGAAGTTTGTTCCATAACAGTTGAAAAACTGCCTTAGGCATATCTGGATGTCTTAATATACTATGGGGTTTTCCCATGAGTTCTTTTCTACTATATCCACTTAACCGTACAAAAGCATCGTTTGCATATAGAAGTATTCCTTGTGGGTCCGTTGCACTTACAATCACGTCTGTGGGACTAAAGTGTACTTCTTTTGCTTCCATTTCTTTATTCATCACGTATCCTTTATGTTTTTTCATTCAAATTCTTTTCATCGATGTTAACCATCACCAGTTTTGATTTCAAAAGCATTTTAAGGAGGTGAATTTATCCGTTGGCTTTTGTTTTGTTTACTCTCATATTGAAGTGTTTTATTAATCATTTTGTATCCTTGAATTTGTTTTCTTAAGCTGCTTAATCTTGTTTAACTCTGTGTTCTATTAGTTTTGGAATATCAAATATCAAAGACACTTCTCCTGTTCCTAAAATAGAGCCTCCTGATACACCTTCTACATTTTGGAAGATATCTCCTAAGGGTTTGATGACTGTTTGGTGTTCTCCATACAGTTCTTCTACTTGAAGTCCAATGACTTTGTTGGCATATCGCACAACCACCACATTTTCTCTTTGATCTTCATCTTCTTCTTGTCCTGAGTTCAAATAGGACTTGACATCTAATATAGGAAGAATTTCTCCCCTTAGATTAATGAAATCATTTCCCTTCATGGTCTCTTTGTAATCTTCATTTAGTTCAATACATTCTTGAATGTTTTCAAGTGGTATGACATATTTTGTATCACCAGCTTGCACTAAGAATCCATCAATAATTGCTAGGGTTAATGGAAGCCTGATAGTAAAGGTCGTTCCAGCACCCAAGGTACTGTCAATATCTATTTGACCTCTTAAGTCTTGGATGTTTCTTCTTACCACATCCATCCCAACTCCTCGACCTGAGATATCTGAGATTTGATCAGCAGTGGAAAGTCCAGCTTCAAAAATAAGTTCATATATTTCTTTGTCTGTTAAGTTGTCATGTTCGTTGAGGATTCCATTTTTAACCGCTTTATTAAAAAGTCTATCTTTATCTAGTCCTGCACCATCATCGCTGATTTGTATGACAATGGTTCCTGCATCGGGAAAAGCTTTGAGCTCCACTCGACCTTGGGGGTTTTTCCCATTTGCAACCCTAATGTCAGGCATCTCAACTCCATGGTCAACCGAGTTTCTTAACATATGAACAAGGGGATCTGATATTTTTTCAACAACGGTTTTATCCAGTTCAGTTTCACCACCCACAATGACAAAGTCGATATCTTTACCCATTTTTTTGGCAGTATCATTGACAATTCGTCTAAATTTTACGAAACTGTCTTCAACTTGTACCATACGAATATTCATGATTCCGTTTCGAACATCTTCAAGCATATCGGTTAACACACTAACAGATTCTTCCAAATCAGAATCTTCTCTGTCTATGGCGATTTGTGTTATTTTGGCGTTGGCAATTACCATTTCACTGATTTGAGTGATAAGGTGGTCTACTTTTGCAGAATCTACTCTTAAAGAAAAACTTTTTTGGGCTTCACTTTTTTTCTTGCCTGTGGTTTTTTCTTTTTTGGTACTTTTATTTTCAGTGTTGGTTTCAACTTCTGGAGTTTTCATTTGCGTTTGACCTTTATCTGCGTTTGATATACTTGTCTCATCCACTTCATCTGTTGTGATAGAGTCATTTTGAACATCAACGGTTATTGTTTCTTCAATTGAATCTTCTTTTTGTGTAGCTCTCTCATAGGCTGTTAACTCTTCTATTGAATAAATACATTCTTCTTCAAAGAGTTCAGCCAAGGTATTGTCTTTTTGCATTTTAAGTAACTGAGAGAGGCCTTCAAGATCATCATGTTTAAAGATAGATAAGGTCACATCATCCATAACAAACTCAAATATTTCTTCTATTTCTTCTTTACCCACTTTGGTTTGAAACTCAACTTCAAAACCAATATTTGTCTTAAGTGGATCAAGCTTTTCTAAAGGAGGCACTTTATCTATAATTGGAAGATTCATTAGAATCTCACCCATTTTATTAAAGAAGTTAAATATAGATAAGATATCCATACCTGAAGTAAAAAAGTCCTCATTAAAACGAATAGAGATGTGCCAAATTTCATTGTCACCAGTTGTTAAATCCGCCAAATTATTCTCAGCTTCAACTTGAACTTGTTCTTGTTTTATAGCTGTTTGATTATTTGGCATATATGTTAACAACTCATCAACTAAAGTTGTACTATTATCAATGATATCTGGTGTTAAATCTTCTTCATTAATGGCATGTTCAATTAAAATTTCACAATGATCTTTACACTTTAAAAACAAATCCATCATATGATGATCTGTTTGAACAGTATGTTGTCGTACTTCATCCAATAAGTTTTCAGCAATATGTGTAAATTCAACAACACTGTTAAATCCAAACATCCCTGCAGTTCCCTTGATGGTATGCATGGCTCTGAAAATCTCACCGATTTTATCATCATCTATTCCCTCTTCACTAGCTGAAACTAGGGCATTTTCCATGTACTGAAGCTGCTCGCTGGCATCTTCTTGAAATAGTTGTAGTTCTTCATTCATATCAAACTCCTAATGCCGTATCACAGCCGCTTAATTGAAATGCTTTAAAAATATTCGGATCAATATTTTTTATTTCAAAGGGTTTTTTCTGTTGCTCACAGCTTTTTTTTAAAGACAATAATAGTTGAATGGCGGGCATATCTATTTTTTTGATATTAGATAAGTCAACTTCTATATCTTTATATACATGTAACTCTTCAAGTAATTTATCTTTTAGTGCTTCAACTTCATAAATAGTAAAACTTTCTGATTCTAGTTTCATAAATCACCCCAATAGTTTTGTTAGTGCTAATAAAAACTTGTCCTTGTTAAAGGGTTTTAATAACCAAGCTTTTACACCTAAGGCTTTACCTTGTTCTTTTAATGCGGGATTTGATTCAGTTGTTAACATAACAATTGGAATAAATTTATACTGGGGATTACCCTTAATAATTTCAACCATTTCTAATCCACCCATAACAGGCATATTGATATCACTAAATATTAAATCTATTTGATTATCACCTAAAGCTGCAAGACCTTCTTCACCATTTTCTGCAAGTACGGTTTCATGTCCAGCCCCTTTTGCAGCCTTATCAGCAACCAGTCTTATCAAACTTGCATCGTCAACTATTAAAATTTTCGCCATAACAATCTCCTTGATAAATTTCATTTGTGAGCGTAACTCTATATTTATAATTCTAACCTAGCACTTGGTCTCAAAAGTGTCAGATAGGACTCTTTTTTAAGAAATTTTGGAATTCTTTAGGATATGTTGAAGTTGGGTATGAATATCTTCGATTTCTTGAAGTTCTTTTTTGTAAGAAATGCTTTTATCTTGCTTTGAAGTGAGTTCTATATGTTTGAACAGTACAGACATACACGTAACATTCATATTGGCACTTGCGCCTTTTAGACTGTGTGCAGATCTGGTTAGTTCTTCTTTGTTTCCTTGCTCTATATGTGATTTGAGAAGTTCTAGTTTGGCTTCAAGATTGGTAACAAACTTTTCAAATATAACAGAAAACTTTTCACTACTAATTCCTATGAGTTTTGCAGAATCATCTATTGAATAATCCAATTTATTCATAATTTTCTCTTTTTTAGTGTTATTTTTACTTTCATTTGATGGGGTATCATGGATTAGAGGCGTTGAACGCTTAAGATATTCATCTAAAATATTATAAAGATCGGGATATTTTATGGGTTTGGATAAATAGTTGTCCATACCTAGTCTTAAGTACTTTTCTTTATCTCCTGTGATGGCATTTGCTGTAAATGCAACCACTGGCGTATGTTTAACGTTGTTCTTGGACTCAAATTTTTTGATTTCTTTGGTGGCGTTTATTCCATCTATAATTGGCATATTTATATCCATGAGTATAAAGTCAATGGAACTATCTTGGTGTAGGTTGGTGATATAATCAACAGCCTTTTCTCCATTACTGACCATATTTACTGTGATACCTTTACTCTCTAGTAAGATTTGTATAAGTTGTTGATTGGTTTCATCGTCTTCTGCTACTAATACATTTCCTGAAAACAGAGTGTTTTCATTGCGAAGTTTTTTCTGTAAAAGATTTGAATTGCTGTTTTCAATACCCAATACATCCAAAATACTGTCATAGGTTTTTGCTGGATTGATTGGTGTTTTAAGTAACTTGAACTTTGTGTTTAAGTGTATGTTTTCCAAATTTTCATTGTGAATGATAATCGTTGGCTTCACAAAATACTCTTTTGGGTATTGGATGAAGTCTGTATACATTAGAACCAAAACATCATAATTTTGTATTTGATTTAGATCTTCTTCAATATGAGTATTTGCATAAGCACTTATATATTTTTGGGCTATTAGTATATGTTTACTTATGGTCTCTTCATTTTGTGTGAAAAGCAGTATTTTTTGTTTTTTGACATTCTTATCATAAACAATATCTTCTTTTTCATATTTTGAATTTAAGATAAAACTAAAGTTGCTGCCTTTATTTATTTGACTTTGCAATTGAATTTTTGAGTTCATTAATTCTAAAACATTATATGAGATGGAAAGTCCTAGACCCGTACCCCCAAATTTTTTAAAAGTAGTGGAGTTTGCTTGTTCAAATGGTCTAAATATAGATTCTTGATTTTCTTTTGCGATTCCAATACCTGAGTCAATAATACAAACTTCATAGGTACAAGTATCACTTAAATCAAGCACTTTAATTTCAACTATTATTTGCCCATTGTTTGGAGTGAATTTTATGGCATTGCTGATTAGGTTTGAAATGATTTGTTTGATTCGAATGACATCCCCATAGAGTTTTTTAGGTAGTTTTGGATCAAGAAACAAAATATAGTCAATGTCTTTTTCATTGGCCAAAGATGAAAACAACTCTGTAATAACTTCAAATTCATAACTTGCATCAAAAAAGTTATTTTCTAACTTTAGCTTTCCACTTTCTATTTTCGATATATCCAAAATTTCGTTGATGATTCCCAACAAACTTGAAGCACTGTTATTGATGATATCTATGTATTCTAGTTCGATATTTTTACTTAAGTTATTGTTTTTAAGAAGTCTACTAAAACCCAAAATTCCATTCAGTGGAATTCGTATATCATGACTCATGTTTGCTAGGAAGTTTGACTTTGATTTTTTGGCATCTTGCGCACGTTTTAGAGAGTTCTTAAGTTGGGTGATATCAAAAGATATACTGATCGTTTCAATGATTTCATTGTGTGAATTCAGTACTGGTATGACCGTTGAGTTTACAAAGAAAAAATGACCATCTTTTTTTGTATATTTCAGCTCAGATTTAAATACTTGCTTGTCTCTAATACACTTCCATAATTTATCAAAGTCCTCATCCCTTTGATTACTTGATCTTAAGATATCAAGGTTTTTACCTAGAACTTCTTCTTTGGTGTATTTTGAAACTTTGCAAAAGTTATTGTTTACATAGGTGATGATACCATCAAGATTGGTTTTTACTACAATCCAACTTTCATCAAGGGCAACTTTATAGTGTCCAAGTAGGGCATATACTTCCTTAAAGTCCCTTCTATTGATGATTTTCTTGATACTTTTTCGTACGAGTTTATTTAGGATATTTATATCTTGTGTTTTGGATATAAAATCATTTAGGATGTTTATTTCACTCATTCCTTTTGCATATTCTTTACTTCCATCTTCTAGTAAAATAATAGCATGAATGTCAGGTTCAATTTTACGCAATTGTTTCAATATCTTAAATCCATTGATTCGTCCCGCATCTAAAGCAATGATGACCAAATCAAAACGTTTTGAGACAAACTTTTTCATTGCTTGTTTTTTAGTTCGGGCTAGGGTGATTTTGTGAACTGATTTCTTTAAATCATGAAATATAAGTTCAATTGTATGTTCTTCATCATCTATATAAAGTATAGAAATGTCTTTCATATTTATAGATATCTTTTCATTTGTGTACATGTTCTTCCCTACTATTTTTCATCTAAGTTTTTTTCTTCATTTCTTGATATTTTAAAGAATAGGTTTTAATCTCTTCATCTGAAGCCTTTTTTCTACACGACAAATATCCCGTAGAACCATCACTGCTTTCAAAAGGATAGATATTGGTATACGTCCAGAAATAATCACCATTTTTACTGATGTTTTTAAGATAACCTACCCAGGTCTCACCTTTATCTATGGTGTTCCATAAATCAGTTAAAACCTCTTCGGGCATATCTTCATGGTAAATCATCTTTAAAGATTGACCAAATAATTCATCAAGACTGTATCCTGAAATCTTGCAGAAATCATCGCTTGCAAATCGTATAAGTCCTTCTTTTGAAATCTCACTGACTAAAAAAGCGTATTCTTCTACTTTGATTTCTTGATTCATACTATGCTCCTTTTTTAACTTTAGTTAAATTTTTTTCTTTTTGCATCTGAGACTAAGTCCATAGACATGGCTTCAACTTCTTGGGCGATATCTAATACCTCACTAGTAATCGAGGCATTATTTTGGGTGGTTTGATCTAGTAGTGAGATGGTTCCGTTTATTTGCTCGATTCCATTCATTTGTGAAGTCGATGAAGAGGATACTTTTTTAATGAGTTCTAGGGTTGAACCTATGTGTGTATTTAGTTGAGTATATCCTTCAATCATTGAGTCTGATATTTTTGCCCCTTCTTCTGATTTGGAATTGGCATCTTCTACTAAGTTTTGTATTTCACGTGCTGCTTCAGCTGATCTACTTGCCAAGTTTCGCACTTCTTGAGCAACTACGGCAAATCCCTTACCTGCTTCACCAGCAGTTGCAGCTTCAACTGCTGCGTTTAAAGACAAAATATTGGTTTGAAATGCTATTTGATCAATTATGGTAATAGACTCACTAATAGCACTTACTTTTTCGTTTATTTCTTGCATGGCATTGGCGGTTTTACTTGCCAGTTCACTTCCAGCGTTTACTGCATCTTGAACAGTAACACCTAAAGTTGCCATTTTGTCTGAGTACTCACTGTTTTGTCTGGTGATTGAAGTAATCTCTTCAATGGCTGCGGAAGTTTCTTCTAGAGATGCTGCTTGTTGTGTAGCTTTGCTGGATAGATCATTCATGGATGCTGACATGGTTTCTGAGTTTGATAAAAGTGTTTGACCATTGACCAAATTATTTTTTGCATTTATACTTAATGATACGCCTAGTGTATTGATACTGGTCATAACTTCTTTCATTTGACCTTTGATGTCTTTATTGAGCTTTATTTCATCTGTGTAGTCATCTTTTGCGTAGGCTTCTGCATTGTGTTTGACTTGATTGATATTTGATTCTAGAGCATCTAACATGGCATTGAGTGTTGTTTTTACTGCTTTGACCATGAAGTTGTTCGAGTCTGATACAATTCTTACGTTAAAGATTCCTTTTTCAACCTTATCAAGGGTTAGAACTATTTCCCCAAGAACTTTCATATCATCTCGTCTAAATTGATCAAATTGATCTAGGTGCATATTTAGTTGGGTTAAGATGATTCCTATTTCATCATCTTTGATATATTTTGCTTTATTTACTTCGTTGGTTTTCATGAAAGCAAACTTCATTAAATCAGCCAAGTAAGAGTTTACGCGTTTGGTTCCGCCTGTTATTTGAGAATATAAAGTATAATTTGAGATTGCAATTATAAGTAATAGTAGAAAGTTAACAATATAAAAAATAGTATTTTCTTTGACTAGATCAAGTTGAAGGGTAACAAAGGCAAATGCAATAATTATCAGTGCCATATTAAATTTAAATTTTGTTTTGGTCGAGAAGTTTTTAAACATATGAATCCTTCAAGGAAAAAGAAAATGAATAACTATTTTAAAATTCTAACAGTATATGTGGGCACAATAGTGTCATCTTGGCCTAACATTATAAGTGTAAGAAATACCTAATTATTAAATAATAACATAAGTTATTTAATCAATGAATTTGAAAATTTGTCAAAATTACCACAAATTTGCCACAAAATTGTTTTATGATTTTACTATGGATTAGAGAAGGACTTATATGAGACCAATACAAGCAAAAGATTTAAATGAACATTTGAAATCAAATAATAATTCATTAATGAAGACATTTAAAATGCTCTATAACTTATCCCATAAGTTTGATATCTTATATGTAGAGGACGAAAAGAATTCCCGCATGGATATTGGACAGCTGTTTAAAGATTTGTTTAACAAAGTTGATTTTGCAGAAAATGGACATGAAGGGTTGAGTAAATACCTTGATTATAATGATGAAAATCATAAATGCTACGATATTGTCATTACTGATATTGAAATGCCCGTAATGGATGGCATGGAAATGTGTAAAAATATATTGGAGCTACACAAAGAACAAAAGATAATTGTTCTTTCAGCTCACGATCAATCTCCTTATCTTATCGAGCTAATTAATATGGGTATAAAGGGTTTTTTACAAAAGCCTTTTGAAAAAAATAAAACACTTGAAGTTTTATTTCATATGTGTGAAGAGTTGGATTACGAAATGATAGCAACAAGAGAAGTGAAACTAAATAATGGTTTTGTATGGAACTCTGAGTCCAAGACACTATTACATGAAGGTGATGAAATCACTCTATGTGCTAGTGAGTCGTCTTTATTGGATTTACTCATTTCAAATAGAAATATCACCTTTAGTATTGATGACATTTTCAATGTGGTTTATAATGATTATTTTGAAAAAGACACCAGTACTGATTCTGTTAAGTCTTTATTGAAAAGAATTCGTAAAAAAGTACCCACTAATTTGATCAAAAATATTTATGGTGAAGGATATAGAATCAACCAGCAGTTGTTTATCGCTTAGGATAAACTTGATTTATCTCACGGATAAACTTGCTTTATCTCTCAGTATAAACTTATTTTATGGCTAAGTTATCCTTCTTAAACTTTCTTTTTAATATCATCAATGTCATGTATAACTTCCACTTTATTGTCATTGTGACTGTTCTGAAATTTTTGAGCTCCCAAAAGGTTGGCTTGGGTGTTTTTAGAATCCCCAGATATTGACGAAATCAATCTACTTTCTTGTTCAGCGTTTAACTTCCCACTTGCAATGGTATCTAATATCTTACTTGCAATTTCTACTTTTGCTTTGTTTTCTTTTTCTTGAAAGTACTTGTTTAAGTTGTCTTGATAGGCTCTTAGTTTGTCTTTTCTTCTATTATTAAAATAAGTAAATAGGGCGTATGTAAATACAACGATTAAAAATGAAGCAATGGCTATGAGATATTTTTGTGAGCTAAGAGTATTGTTGTTTTCTTGTTTAAGTAAGTCAAATTCTAAATTTTTCTCTTTACTTTTAACTTCCAATTGAAACTTTTTGAGTTCATATTTTTCTTTTTCTAGCGTTGATTGTATTTTTGCCAACTCAAGCTCTTTTTTTGTAGAGTTTAATGCAATATCATTGGCTATTTTGGCATCTGTTTTTTTAAGATTGATAAGATGGGATTGTTCTAGTTGTTGTTGTTGGAGTAGTTGATTAAATTTTAATTCTTTTGCTTTTAGTTCTAATTGGGCTTGTTGTAATTCTAACTCTTTTTTTGATGGTCCAAAGATTGAGTCCAATTCACAACCTGTAAAAATAAGAGTGATAAAAATAACTTTGATTAGTAAGATGGATTTTTTCAATTGTTTCCTTTGTATTAAGGAAATAATATCATATAAGTATAGATAAAAAACTTTTAATAAATAAAAAATAAAGACACAAAAGTGCAATGGGTCTAAAAGATACATTAGTTAAGAGGAAAACTTTTATATTTTTTTAGATACTATAATTATTATCAATTTATAATCAAATTTTTTTGGAGATAAGATGAGAGAACGGTTTTCAATAGTCATTACTGATATTAATGGTTCAAAACATTACAACCTGCATCAAGTCATCAAAAAAATACTACTTTACACTGTCCTTGTGGTACTAGGCTTACTTGTCGCAAGTGGTTTTTTTATCTCATATCTCAATAAATCCGTTGATGAGCTAGAAGTTAAAAAAGAAGAATTAGAAACAGTTTACTCAAAACTCCAAGTGGACAATAAAAGTGTTAATAAAACTATTTTAGATAAAACCTTACAATTAGAAGTATTAAATGAAAAAGTTAAAGAATTAGAAAACTTAAAAACGATCTACTCCCAACTTAAAACTGAAAATAACAATATCAACGAGTCTATTAATAAAAAAGTAGAAGAACTAGAGTCTTTAAACAGTAAGATGAATGAACTTGAAGTTCTTATTGGAATAAAACCTTATGAGCAGAAAGTATCACTAACTGAAAGAGTTGATTTGGCAAAAGTATCAACGGCACAAAAAAAACTTTTATTTCAAAACATTCCCAATGGTTATCCCATCAAAAATGAGGGAATTACGGGAAGATATGGCTGGAGACAACATCCTATTGTTAAAAAGAGAGAGTTTCACACAGGTATTGATTTAAGGGCTAAAAGAAATACTAAAATCTATGCACCAGCTGATGGGGTGATTAACTTTGCTGGTTTCCATAAAAAAAGCGGTTATGGGGTGATGATTATTATGGACCATAACTACGGTTTTAGAACACTTTACGGACACATGAATAAAGCTGTTGTCAAAAAAGGAGATGTGGTTCGTAAGGGTGATTTCATTGGATACACTGGAAACTCAGGTTTGAGTTCAGGTCCACATTTACATTACGAATTACGATATTTACAAACAGCCACACAGCCTTTGAGCTTTATGAATTGGAATTTAAAAAACTACGAAACTATATTTAAAAAGGAGAAACATATAAAATGGCAATCTTTAATAAACCTAATGACAAATCAAGCAAGCCAAGTATCAATGCTTCAGGTACCACAATCATCGCAGCAGGTACAACCATCAGAGGTGAAATAGAAATAGAGTGTAATTTACATATCGATGGGGAATATGAGGGAATAGTGCGTTCACAAAAAAACGTTACTATAGGTAAATCAGGACTTGTAAAGGGCGAGATTCATGCGGATAAAGTCATCATTAGTGGTGCTTTTTCAGGTAGTATTGATTCAAATATTGTAGACGTCCTATCCAATGGAAGACTTTTTGGAAGTGTTTTGGCCAAAGAGTTTGTAATAGAGCGGGGTGGCTTTTTTGAAGGTGAGAGTAAAACCAAAGATTCTTTAAACTTAGAAAATGCAAAACCTTTGATCTTGGATAGTAATAAGACCTAGTTTATATACATTTAAATACAAGTACATTTTTGTATAAAATAAAGATACTTCTTTCGCGAAGAAGGGTATCTTTAAAACACTCTACTTCGCAAATCACTTACTCAATTAAACTTCAAGAAAATCACAAAACTGTAACCTAACTACTCATAGTATTAAATAGTTCATCTTTTAAAGAGATTATTCAACATTATTAAGTTAATAGAGTGAATATTTAGATATAGTGCCAAAAATTATCCAGAATGTATAAGTAAAAAATTACTAAGGATAAAACTTGACTGGGAAACAAACCAAACACACAGAAAAAATATTAGAGTGTGTAGGAAAGACAGTTAATATTTAGGAGTAAGTAGATCTATTTAGAAAACATAACTTTAAAAAATACTGTCACTAAAAATGTATTACATTTGGTGGCAATGGTGTTTTTGTTTGTTCTAACAACAAATTCACAAGCTTTTCAACTGGACTTTGAGCAAGAAAAACTGGCACACGAGATTTATAAAATCGGGAAAACTTTTAAAACAGCAGATGGTGTAACAATTGAAAATACCCTAACTGCAATTTCACTGAGAGAATCTTCTTTGGGAAAATTTATTGTGGGTGATAAGAAAAAGAATGGTGATCTAAAACCTTTAGAAGAGATGTCTTTAGGGGCTTTTCAAATTAGACTTGGAACTGCAAGAGATGTTATTATGAATAATGATTTATTTAAATATAAATATCTTTTAAAAGACAATTTAAAATTGGTAAATAGACTCTTAACTGATGCAAAATTTGGCGCAATTATCACTGGATATTATTTTGTCAATAATTACAATGAAGCTTTAAAGAGAAATATGTGGAATCCATACTTTAGAGCAGTATCAAGACACAATGGCGGCTGGACTAACAACAAATACTATAGAGTTTTTTTAAAAGATATTAATAAAATCAAAAAAATTGATTTTGAGGTCAAAAACTTTTAAATTCATCCCCTTATTTACAGTACTTTTACACTGTTTTTAGAATTAACTGATATAATTTTAGATAAAAAATAAGGGGTACGCTTAGATAATGGACGAAACAAATGACACACAAAAATTAAAACTTAATTTTTTGGAATTTTGGAGAAACATTTCTATTGATGATACCCAAGCTCTTGTTACTTTAGAAAATATAACAATCGTAAAAAATAAACTTACGAAGTACTGTAATGAAGACTACACGATCGATAAAGTACTCTTGGTATTTCACGCTTATGCCAGTGTTGCTTATTTGTCTGCTGAACGAATCGTAAATGCCAAAATCTATTTTGATGTTACAAAAACAAGATATATGATTCTTGCACGAAAAACAGATGCAGATACCTTTTGTTTTTCTATTGTTTATTCTAATGTGAGCGATCTAAGTAAACATCCAACTACTGCTATTCCCGCTGATAATGTTTTAGACTATTTAGAGCATGATGACGCTATTTTAAAATTTAAAGACTACTATTCATCTCTTAAAACTTAATATAAGGTTCTCTTTCTTATATATTATTATGATATTAAATGTTATTTTTAAATAATATTTACACTCACATATAATTATTTCTATAGTCATACTTAAGTTACGATAGGTTATCATTTATGACTCTAGCATAGATTAAAGGTATGTTGTGAATTATAAATTATTATTTTTTTCGATATTTTTATTATCCAATATATTATTTGCAAAAAACTCAACACAAAAAGTCAACCTACAGCTTTCATGGTTACATCAATTTCAATTTGCAGGGTATTATGTTGCCAAAGAGAAGGGTTTTTACAAAGACTCAGGTATTGATGTCAATATAAAAGAATATAAATATGGCTTGGATATTAGGAAAACACTTTTAAATAAAGAATCTGAATTTGTAATTGGAAAAACTTCATTTATAATAGATAGAATTTCTGGGCAAAAAATTATTGCCCTTCTTGCTGTTTATCAGCACTCTCCTATGATGCTACTTGTACGTGAGGATTCGAGTATCAAAACTGTCAAAGATTTACGTGGTAAAAATATCATGATAACCAAAGATGCAAAAAACACAGCCTCAATTTTGGCCATGTTAAGCTCTCAGAAAGTTGATTTAAATGAGCTAAATATCCAAAAGCACTCTTTTGATGTACAAGATTTAATTAGTGGAAAAACAGACGTAATGGCTTCTTATGTTTCAAATGAACCTATCAAACTTAAAGAAAAAGGAATTAAGTACAAAATACTTCATCCCAAGGACTATGGTTTTGATTTTTATAATGGAATGTTATTTACTTCACAAAATTTTCTTGATAAAAGTCCAGATACGGTAAAAGCTTTTCATGATGCTACTATTAGGGGGTGGAAGTGGGCATTTGAGCACATCGAAGAAAGTGCAGAAATTATATTTGATAAATACAATACACAAAATAAAACTTTAGAAGATTTTATTAAAGAAGGTAAGATATTAAAAACCCTAGCTTTTGACAATAAACATAAATTGGGACATATTTCTAGAGAGAGACTAAGAGAAATTGCCAATGTTTTTTTGGTTATGGGCTTAGTAAATAAAGACTATAATTTTGATGATTTTATCTATGAGTACAATGGGAAGAATTCTAAAAAAATTTATCTTACACAAGAAGAAACCAAGTGGATTAAAAATCATCCAAATCTCAGTTATGGGGGATCTAATTGGGCGCCTATTCATAACTACACGAAAAACAACCAATCAGAGGGAATAGCAGAAGATATTCTTCAGCTTATATCAGAAGAAATCAATCTACGAGTACAGTACAAAAAACAAAATACATGGAATGAAGCCTTAAAACACATTAAAGATAAAACTTTAGATTTTGGGTTGGCCACTTCATCTTCAGATAGGAAGAAAGAGTATGGTTTGTTTACAAAGTCTTATATCAATTTTCCATTGGTTATTGTGACTAAAAACAATGTCTCTTATATCTCTAGTACTTCTGAATTAAACAATAAAGTTGTAGCTGTTGGAGAAAATTATACTGGACACAACTTTTTAAAGGAGAACTATCCTCAAGTGAAGATTTTAGCACTTAAAGATAGCAATGAAGCTTTAGAAGCTGTTAAGAGCAATAGAGCCTATGCGATGGTAGAAATACTTCCAGTGGCAGCCCATAAAATAAGAGAGCTAAATTATAGCAATTTAAAGATTTCTGGTACTACTGAATTCAATTTTGAAGTCAAAGCCTTTGTAAGAGACGATTATCCTCTTTTGGTTTCAATTTTGAATAAAGGAATTGACAGCCTAAATAATAAAAAGATTAACGAAATCATCACAAAATGGATCGCTGTAAAGTATGTGCAAGAAATTGATTATAAACTTGTTATGGAAGTGGTCTTATTTTTTATTATTGTGATTGCTTTAGTGATATATGTTCAAAATAGAAAACTTAAAAAAAGTAATAAAAAGCTCAAAGTGACTTTGGCAAATTTAAAAGAAACCAGAGAAGATTTGTTGGCTTCAGAAAAAATGGCAACTTTAGGTGAGCTTGTAGGTGGCGTGACCCATGAAATCATCTCTCCTTTAAGTGTTGGAATTATGGGCAGTTCTTATATTTCTGATATGACAGATGATATCAATGAATTATATAATGCTCAAGATATGAGTGAGGGTGATTTTAGGGATTACATTGCTGATGTGAGCGAAACATCAAAAAGTATATCACTGAACTTAAATCGTACAAAAATCTTGGTCAATAGTTTTAAAGATGTTGCAGTGGATCAGGCTTTTGAGGATGTTAGAGATTTTGTAGTAAAATCTTACGTGGATGAAATTCTTTTATCAATGACCAGTAAACTTAAGCAAACAAAGATAAAAGTACATGTTGAATGTGATGGAAGGCTTGTGGTTAAAAGCCATCCTGGTTATATTGCCCAGATACTATTTAATTTTATAAATAATTCACTCACTCATGGTTTTAAGGAGAATGAAGAAGGTGAAATAAGAATCATTTTTACTGAAAAATCACTGGATAAAAAACTAGAACTCATATACAAAGACAATGGGAAAGGCGTGCCTGAAAAGATCAATCACAAAGTTTTTGATGAATTTTACACCACAAAAAAAGGTCAGGGTGGTACTGGACTGGGTCTGTATATTGTTAAAACCATTGTAGAGAATAAGTTAGGTGGAATAATTTCTTTTAAAAGTGACGTTGGAAAAGGTGTTGAGATAAAAATTTTGATTCCATTAGGAGAAAAAGCTTAAAAACTTTCTTTTTACTTGACTAAAAAATAAAAATAGTGATATACTAAACAAGATATAAATTAATATTTTCCAAAGGGGAACATTATGCCTAAATACGCCAATATGAATTATGAAACAAATACTTTGTCTGAGATTCTTGATAGCTATTTAACATCGGTTTTAAAAGATATCAAATCGTTCGTTACTAAACATTTTTATGTTTTGGGTTATTTCTAAGAAGCTAATTTTAAACTCTAATTATTTTAATTATCAAGAAATTTTCTTGTTATTTTGGAATATAAATATACTTTCCATAAGTTTTATCCATACCTTCTAAAAATGGATTATCAATTTTATATATTTTCCTTTTTTCTAAATCTACAAAATCAATACTTTTCTGATAATGTTTCTTCCACAATTTTTGTAATGAGCCATCTTCATATGCCATTATTAAACCTTCTTTGATTCTTTTTATGGCTTTCATGTTTTTTTTACTTGTAAAGAAGAAACGAGGTAAGGGATAATATAAGGACAGTTTTTTCTCATAACTTAGGTTAGTGGTTTGTTTGTAGGTTATCCACTCCCAGTATAGTTCATTGGTACCTCTCATAAATAAGTCTGCTCTATTATTTGCAATCATTCGAAATAAGTAACTGTATTTATTTCCTGTAATGACTTTAAATCCATTTGCTTCTAGGATTTTATTGTCTAACCATCCGTTTCCCTGTAGAATACTCAGCTGTTTAAAATCTTCAATACTTTTTATGTCTTTGAATTTATTTATATTTTTTTTTGAAATAAATCCAACTCTATATCCAACAATACCTAGGTCAACGGGAAAAGAAATGTAACCAAATTTATTAAGTCTTTTAATTGAAACAGATTTTTTAAAGATAATATTTTCTATTTTACCTTCTAGGGCCAAAGCTTCAATTCTTTTATAATTAGCCTTCAAAGGAACCATAATAAAATCACCATACTTGTCTTTTGTTTTGTCTAAAGAGAGTTTGAGTAGATCATAGTCGTAATTGTAACGATTGTCATCTTTATCAAGTTTGGTTTGATACGTAAACGTAGTAGATTTACTTATTGTTTGTGAAGAATAGAGAAAACAAAAGAATGAAATAAATGTAAAGATTACCAACTGTCTAATCATCTTAAAACCTTTTTTATTTGCTGGTGCGTAAACTATTAGTTATGTAATACCTTTTTAACTTCTATATATGAATTTAGCAAAGAAGCATTGGCATAAAACACGTTACCCGCATCATGAGTTACGAATACATGACCTTTCCAATCAAGTAAATCCATAATTATGGCTTTGATATATATGCCTAAAAGTTCCTTTTTCTCTTCATCTAAATGATCTATATCTGCATTTGATATTAAATCTGCCAGTGAGGCTATTGCTTGGGAGAGTTCTTCAAATTCTGAAAACTGGTGAAGAAAGCTTGAGAATAATCCAAAAAATTGTTCCAGATTATTGACCATGCAATCTAAGTCTAGGGTATCATCATCCAGACTGAAACTATTCATAATCAAGCAATCTATTTCTTCTAAGTCCATATGGATTTCATCTTTAAGGTAATCGTACTCTTCTAAAAGCTCATCTGTGGAGAGTTTTTGATGACTACTATTAAAAGCATCCATGATAAGGTTTTGATTTTCTATGGTATGTGTTTCATCATCCATATCGTCAAAGTCAAAAAAATCATCGTGTTGAAAAGTATTATCAATCACTTTTTTAAGATAATGATCTAGTATTAAATAAATAGTTTTTTTTCCAAAAGGTCTAACCACATAAGCATTTGCACCACTTTCTTTTTCTTTGGCTTTTGTAACATCATCTTTTAGTGCTGTAGCCATTACGATAATAGGTTGTTTACTTAAATTCATTTTACGAATGATATTTAAGGCATTGAAACCATTCATAATAGGCATCATGATATCTAAGAAAATTACATCGAAAGCTTGGTTTCCTGTTAAGATAACAGCTTCTTGTCCATTTTGAGCTTTAATTATATGGTATCCATCCTCTTCTATGTTGTTTTCTTTCATATAATCAACAATAATTAGGTTTAGAATTTTTACATTCATGCTATTGTCATCTACAAGTAAAAAGTTAAACATAATAATTCTCCTATTTGTTTATAAACGCATAAATACAGTTTAGCCTTAAATGAAGTATTTAAAAGGCATTTGACCTTTTTTCAATATATTACTTAGTATATATAAAAAGTGTGTCAAAATTGTGGTATTTAGTCTGGCCTCAGTAACATTTTTATTGTTTTCCTTGAGCAACAATTTGTTTTATTCTTTCAAAAACCTGCCTAAGATGAGAAATATCAAATAACTCACTTTCTCCATCCTTTGCCCTTGTTTCAATATCTTGTAATATATTTGCAGCTCCATTCATTGCTAGATTTAGGCATGAACTTTTTAAATAATGTGCACTGTTTTGAATATCAGATGATTGTTTTGAATCAATTGCTTTTTGGATCTTATCCATGTCTTCATCTAGGGTAAGGAAAAAATCGTCGATTAACATATCAACTATGTCTTCTTCTAGTCCTAATTGTGTAATAGCATCGCTTTTTTCGTATAAGGTATTGCTTTTATCTATAGGTCTGTTTTTAGGTACTTCACGGACACCGGGCTTATCTTTTGTCTGTTTATCTTGTGATTTTATATTTTCTTTTTTTGTGTACTTCTCAATTGTATAATATAACTCATTGTATTTAATTGGTTTTGAAAGATAATCATCCATACCATGACTAAGGTATTTTTCCTTGTCACCTGAAATGGTATTTGCAGTTAAGGCAATAATTGGAGCTTTGTACAAGTTGTCATTTTTTTGTGCTTCTAGTATTTTTTTTGTGGCATCTAAGCCATCCAAATGAGGCATGTTAATATCCATCAATACCAAGTCAAATACATTTTCTTTATAGTATTTGATTGCTTCATAACCATCTTCTGCAATGGTACACCTTGCGCCTATTTTACTCAAAAGTACACACATAAGTTTTTGATTGTTTATGTTGTCTTCAGCCAGAAGAATATTTGCATCTAATTTTTCACCTTCATCTGATTGTGATGTCGTATGACTATACATATTAAAAGCGTCAAGTATGAGATTTGATATCTTTGACTGATAGATAGGAAGATCAACAAAATAATCTATTTTTGAAATATCTTTAAAATTAAGATGATTTTCATCTCCTACGAAGGCGGTAAACACTTTATGATTAAAGCGTTTAAATTTTTCTATATTTACTAAATCTTTCGAGCTAAAGCAAAATAACATGTCTACATATTCGCAATCTTTATCATTGATATTATATACTTTCCCGAATCTTTTTAAATAAGTTTCAAGACCAACATCAAGATATTCATCATTGTGAGTGTTAGATAGAGCGAATATCAAGACCCCATCATCAGGTAGGTTTTCATTTTTATGTTGGACTATTTCTAGATTAAGGCTGAAGGAAAATTCACTTCCTTTTCCCACATAAGAATTTATAAAAACTTTTGACCCCATAAGTTGGATAATATCATTTGAAATAGCTAATCCTAAACCTGTTCCACCATATTTTTTACTGATTTTTTCATCTGCTTGTTGAAAAGGTTTAAAAATCAACTCTTTTTGTTCTTTACTTATACCAATCCCTGTGTCTTTAATAATAAACATTATTCTGGCTTTATTTTTGCTAATCTCTAGTAATTTAACAAAAAAAACTATTTTCCCATTTTGTGGTGTAAACTTGATTGCATTACTCAGTAAGTTTGAGATAACTTGACGTAATTTTGTCGAATCGGATTTAATTATAAATGGAATTTTATGATCCATGTTATACACAAATCTAATATTCTTTTCTTTTGTTTTAACAGAGAACAATTCAACAATTTGATCAATTAAGGTGTGAATTTGCAGGGGCTCAAAATTGAGCTGGAAGTTCCCACTCTCTATTTTGGAAATGTCAAGAATATCATTGATGATTTTAAGTAAAGACTCTGCACTGTTAGAGATAATATGAATATACTCTTTATTTTTTTTGTCTAATTCTATATTGGTTAAAATATCAGAAAAACCAAGTATGGCATTTAATGGTGTTCTTATTTCATGGCTCATATTGGCTAGAAATTGTGATTTTACTTGACTGGCTTTTTCCGCATCAACTTTTGCATGATTTAATTCATCTTCTATATCTTTAATTTTGGTAATATCGGTTTTTATTGAGATGTATTGATATTTTTTATTAGACTGATCTAAAATAGGGAGTATTGACATGAGTGCATAATATACCTCTCCTATTTTATTGATATTTCTTACTTCAGACTCCCAGGTATCTCCCTTTTTGATGGTTTTCCATCTTGAATTTATTATACTAACTTCATCAGGGCATTCTAAAAAAGAAAGATCTTTACCCAGTAACTCTTTTTTTGAATAACCACTTATTTGGCAAAACTTATCATTCACATAAGTTATTTTACCCTTATCGTCGAGTATACTCACACTGGCATGGTTGTCTATGGCTGTTTTGTGAACATTTAAAGTGTGATTAATTTGTTTTAAATATTTATTTTCCTCAAAAATTGTATAGAATATATAGCTCAACCATACTATTAATAAAGCAAATGCCGTAGTAAATATTGCTGAGAGTTGGAGATTGTTTTGTGCATGAATATTAGAGGAGTCAATGACATTTTTTTCATTAGAATATATTAGAAAAACATAAATAAGTATAAGTGAAATTAGTGCTGTGATAATTAAAGGTATAATCACTTTAAATTTATTGTCTTTCAATTCTAATCCTCATTGCTAAGATATCTAATCATTTATATTCATAACTTGTCTTCTTTCATGTTTTGGGAGTTTCTTAATTCTTTGATGGTTTTTTTTAAATCTTCAATTTTATTCAAAAGGGAATAAATTTCATTTTCAATTGTAATATTTTTATCATGCATAGATTTGTTTTTTTGTGTTAAAAATGAGATGTTTTCATTGCTGGTTTGTTTATAAAGTTCAAATTCTTTTTCTAATTTCTTATATTCTAAACTTTTTTGCTCAAGATTTTGCAGATTGTCATCTGCAATTATTCTTGCCTTGTTTTTTATAACTTCGAAAAAAACTTTTTTATTAACAGGTTTTGGTATAAAGCTTGTAATTCCTAAAGAAATAAGCTCCTGCATTTTTTCTTTTTCGTTGTATGCAGACATGATTATTATTTGCTGATAAGGATTTATATCTAAGATTTGTCTGCTTAATTCTATACCATCCATTGTTGGAAGGCCAATATCTACAAGTAACAAACTGTAATATCTTTTGTTTTGGAGAAAGTAATTATTATACATTTTCAAGGCAAACATAGGATCTTTAGCACTGTGCGCTTCTTGGAAAAAATCTTCTAAAATAGATTGGAATTGAGCCCTAACAATCTCTTCATCTTCTATATATAAAATACTCAAGTGGTTGGTATAATTACTTAAGTTTTTAAAGTCCATTACACATCCTTAAATAAATAACTCTATTAAGATGGTAGTATTTTTTTGTGGCAAAATAGTGATTTGGACTTGAATTGTATTTTGACTTTTGAGAATAAATGAGTTTTTTAATTTTTAAATATCTAAAACCAAAAGGAAGTAAGACTAAATTTATTTTCGAATAAAGTGATTAAGCCTACTATGATTATTTTACTTAATCACTTTAATAGTACCTGATTTATAAAAGTTTCAACAAACCACTTAAGTTATCTATTTTATACTTTGCATCTGAAAAGTCATGAGAGCTGACAAAGTCATTTTTTACAATAACACAGTCAATGTCTGCAGCAACTGCTGATTTTAAACCTCTTTGCGAGTCTTCAACTACAAGTGATTCTTCTTTTTTAGCGTTAAACTTTGTTAGACCAGCTAAATAAGGGTCGGGGTAGGGTTTTGCTCTTGGATAATCCTCTACACATAAAACAAAATCCATATACTTTTGAATATTTCTTTTGTTGTGAATGAGTTCAAAATCTACTCGTCTAGATGTGGTGATAATAGCCATTTGGTATTTTTGTTTTAGTTCTTGAAGAATTTCTTCTACGCCTTTTATCTCAATGTCTTGGGTTTGAAGATACTCTTGATAGTATTCATCTCGTCTAAAGCGAGTTTTTACAATAGTCTCTTCTGAAATTCCTTGGGCACGTGCAACTTCCCAGGAAGTTTTACCTGCTGCCATCAACTCCAAATACTCATCTTCATGAAGCGTGACACCCAATTCTTTTAGTACTTTTACATTGGCCCTAAAGTACCACACCTCAGTTTCAACTAAAACCCCGTCATTATCAAATAGTATTGTGTTATATGTTTTCATTGTTTACTCTAAATATTTATTTTGAGGGATAGTACAATAGAGCTTCTTATATTTAGTATAAGAAGCTCTATATATAAGTACTGTTTTGTATGGTTTGTTTGTTTAAGACATGATACCCATCATAGTCAAATCCAAGTTTTACTACTTCGTAATACTCTGAATTGATCACTTTCTTTAAAGTTTTCCTTTCTTCTCTCATATTGATTTTTTCTTCTTCATTATTTAAAGATAAATTATCTATACTAAAGTCAATATAGCCTTTTTTTTCCAAGTAGAAAATTATATCATCCATTGTAAATTTTGAAAATTGTATGTATTGTCCAGCTTGATGAGAGTTTTTTAAGGTTTTGCAAATTCTTTGTTCTATATCTTCTTTTGTAGATACTTCCGAAAAAGACTGTGCAAGCTCTTGACTGATATGTTTTTCATTTTCCCAAGTAGTTTCTTTGCTACTACTACTTAAGATAACAAGGCTTTCATTAAGATTTTTTATTTTATCTTGTGAAAACTTCTGCTTAAGCCATTGGATCATAGGTCCCCTTTGTTTGTATTTGATTTTATTCATAAAAAGTGTTACTTTGGTGTGAAAATAATTAATTGACATTAATAAAGAATACAGTAGAATACAAAAAAATAATTTAGGTAAACAAATGAAAGATAAAACAATCGCATATCAAGGTGTTCAAGGTGCTTATTCTCACCTTGCATGCCAAAATGTATTTCCTCATTCTTCTTCAATTGCTTGTGAAACTTTTCAAGAGGCTATGCATTTAGTAGAAAGTAATGAAGCGGACTTTGCAATGATTCCTGTGGAGAACTCAACAGCAGGAAGAGTTGAGGAGATCTACAGACTGATTCCAAAAATGGCACTACATATATCAGATGAGCATTTTGAGCCTGTTAAACATTGTCTATTGGCGATTAAAGGTACAAGATTAGAAAATATAAAATACGTTTCATCTCATCCTCAGGCTTTAGCTCAATGTCACAATAATATTTCCTCATATGATTTTGAGGCCATTGCTAAATTTGACACTGCTGGTGCTGCTGAAGAGTTGATACGAATGGATGATACAACTCATGCTGCTATTGCATCTAGTTTGGCTTCTAAGTTATATGACTTACAAGTATTAAATGATGATTTTGGCGATTTTCATGGTAATACAACGCGTTTTTTAATTCTTTCAAAAAACAATGACATACCAAAGTATGATAAAAAGCAATCCTATATAACTTCATTGGTTTTCGATGTACGAAATATACCTTCGTCTTTGTATAAAGCCTTAGGAGGTTTTGCGACCAACGGAATCAACTTGATCAAACTAGAAAGTTATTCAATAACAGGAAGCATGAATGCAAGTCAATTTCATGTTGATATTGATGGGCATACAGATGAACAAAATTTACAACTTGCCCTTGAAGAATTGGCATTTTTTGCAAAAGAACTAAAAGTTTTAGGTGTGTATAAACGAAATGTGTATAGAGATTCTATGAAGAGTTTTAATGAAGATTAATAGTCAAAGAGTATTCAAAAAAAGTATAATATTAATCTAAAGGTTATATTGATTATCTTGAATGAATCTTTCAGCTTTATTTTATGTACCTTATAATTATAATATTTTTTCAAATTATAATTTTATTTTTAATGAACTATGTAAAAAAAAGTATACACTTTTAATATATATACTCTTTTTAGGAGTGACAATGGAACGTAATATTAGCATTGATGTTTATGGTTTATCTGAAATCTCATCATTATTAATTGCAGAAAACATATTAAGTATTATTAAATCTTTTGATAATTTGGACTTGCGTCGTTTAAATAGCGTAATCGTCACAGACGAATTTGATAATATACGTGCAAAAAAAACAAATGACTTTAAAGACTTCTCAAATGCACTATCTTATGCTAAAGTAGTTATTGTGCCTAAAGATGATGACTTTGAGTTTATTATAGCTTTAAGATCTGATTTTGGTGGATATTTAATAGAAGAAAATGTTAATAGCATGAATCATTCGAAATACCTCAATGCCTTACATGTTTTGCATCATGAATTGTGTCATGTGCATGATTACAACAAATGTATAGACATTTTTCACTCAGACTTCTTTGGTTTGAATAAAAGAGGCAAAGATATGATATTGTATCCCTTATCTCAAATTTGTTGGAGCGAATATGTTGCCAACTATCTTTCAAGTTCAAGTGTTAAAAAATGTGATATGTTAAGAACCAGCATTGACTCCTTAATTATTCAAATAAGAGAAACAGAAGTAAAAATTGAACGACAAATTGTAAACTTTAGAGTGGATAAGGACATCAAGTCTTTATTAATGTTTGTAAAATCTAATATTGAAAACCTTGTAAAATCTGCATCTTATGTATTGGGTTATATGCATGGTTTGAACAAAAACATCAAAACATTTTGCCCTGATTTGTATGAGTTGATTAATAATTCTTACTTTTACTATACTTGGAATTATTTAGATGATGTGCTCAAAAACATGAAAACTTCCTACCCTGGCAGTTGGAAGGAAGAAGATGTTTTTGAAAATTTGATTTACGGATTTGATAAACTATATGTTCGATTGGGTTTGAAGTTAAGTGAAAATAAAGAGCAAGAACTATTTTTTGAAGTACACCAAAGAGGATAAAATCCTCTTTATTTTAACTCACTGTCTAATACAGACGTTCCTTCAGTAATTAATGAATCAAGTTCCGTAAAGATTGCACTAGAACTATCTAGTAATATATCAAAGTCTTTTATATCCTGCGATAACTCATTAAATGAACTCACTGTTTCAAGTGCAATTATTAGGTTGTTTCCTTTTATTATAGAACTCTCAAGCTTTTCAAGATTTTGATCCATTCTGACAATATTTTTTGCCATTTTCAAAGCTCTATCCTTACTGTATCTTTTCATTTTAGACTTTAGATCACTGTCATTTTGAATTTGATCCAATTTGTCATCTAATCCATCTAGAAAGTTTTCTGTTTCATCTTTATAGTTGGTATATTTTTCTCTTAAAGTAGACACTTCATTTTCAGCAGTTTTCCATTTTGAAATAAATGTTTTGGTTTTCTCATTTTTAAATACGTATTTAATTTTTTTTGCTTCAGTTTGGGCACTAATGGCATCTTTATAAGCACTTTTAACTGTATCGTTTTGACTAGTAAACTCTTTAAGTGCATTTTTAAATTCAACTACATACTTAGGAGAATCCTTATATTTGTAGTTTTCTTCATAGTAATTCCATGCATAGTACAAAATGATTATAAGAATAAGAGTTTTAAAAAGAGAAAAGCCTTTTTTGAAGTTTTTAGGAGTTGTGTTCATTGTCAACCTTGAAAGTAATTTTTTTGATTATATCAAAAATGCACTTAGTTATGTTTATTTGACATCAGAGGTACTTAGGCAATCTGGACAGATTCCTTTTATAATAATATTATCTATTTGATAACCAGGTAGCTTGATATTGGACTCATCATGTAAGCATGAAATCTGTGAACAGGAAATACAGATGAAATGAGCATGGGGGTTTTTTTGAACCTCAAAGTATCTTTTTTTATCATTTGACTCAAAACTGTTGATGATATTTTCTTCTTCAAATTTACTTATATTTCTATAGAAAGTAGCTTTATCCATAGATATTTTATCTTTTAAATCTTCATAACAAAGAGGTTTTGATGAATCAACTAAGATTTCTAAAATAGCTTTTCTTGCAGTGGTTAGCTTGATATTTGTACCATGTATTAACGTATTGATATTTTTCATGATTTATTATAGCAAAGAGTTATAGTGCTGTAAATTAAGTGCTGCAACTAAGTTGCATCAATACCAAATCCTATATTGAACAAAGTATTAGGTAGTACATTCTTTATCTTGCACTTATAAAGATACTCTAATTAAAGAATCACAAGCAATTTTAACTCATATCAATGATTTTTAAATCTTTCGTTATTTTATTTGTTTTGTGAGAATAACTTTAGTTTGTTTACTGTAGTATGAAGTAAAATACTAAGGAGTTTTCCATGAAATATATAATAATTCTTTCTGTAGCTGTAGCTATAATTGCTATTTTAATACTGGCCAAAAGTCTCAGTAAAAGCTGGAGCAGAATTGCCTATTTAGTTTTGTTGATATTGGCAATTGTTGGTATCGTCTTCTTCATACAACCCGATGAATATATTGAATACAATAGTGATAAAAAAATCAATAAAGATACAAAAAGAACTTCTCAAAATCTACCTTCTCAAGTACAATACCTCGCACTTAAAATGAAAACTGAGGGCTTTACAGAAGAACAAATTGTTGAATCATTTTATCATGAATATAGTGGACAGCTAGAAGTAGCAGGAGAGCTTGAAAAAGCTGGTTTCAATACAGTTGTTGTAAAAAAATACTTTAAAAATTATAATAGTGTTACAGCTTTAACCAGTAGAAAGCTTACAAAAGAAGAGTATTCCAGGCTATTAATAGAGCAAGATATTAAAAGATTTGCCTCGTTTTCCAAAGAAGAAAAAGAAAAAATTAGAAAAATGGAAATCAGTAGAAAAACCATAGAAGACATTAAAAAGATGTATCCAAGCTATGAGCCTAATGATGAAATAAAGGCTATTATGTTAAATAAAACAGGAAAAAGTCTTAGAGATATTAAAAAGATTTATCCTAATTACGAACCTAAAAAATAAGGCTTAAGTTCTACAAAGTAGGGGAGAAATTATGTTTGTAAAAACAGTGCTTTGTCTATTTTTATGTGTCTCATATGTAAGTGCTTCTTGTGTGTCAAATATTGATATAAACTTTGATTTCAAAAGTAGCTCAATACATGTTGAATCCGATGTCCTAAGCGTTAATGAGATCTTAGATATTAGATTTGATGGTTTTGAGCTTATTAAGAAAAGTAAATTTGAAATTGGTTTAAATAATACTTCTCATAAAACGAAATTTTCCTATACTAAATATATTAAAAATTTGAACAAAGATTTTATATATTTACTTAGTGATTGGTATCCAAGTATCCAGAATAGATGTGTTTATATCGTTTCTACAAATTTGGATGAGACATATAAAGTTGTACATGAAAATATATCTAATGACCAACCTTCGATTTCTTTTGTTGCTTCACCAAATTTTATTACCAATAAAATCTCATACAATAACATTACTATAGAAACTTATTTTTTAAATGACAACGAAACATTATCACAAAAGTATCTTGAGCAAAGTATACAATTTATCAAGCTTTTTGAAAAAAGAATTGGCAAGTATCCCTTTGATACCTTTAAGATCGTAGAAAATATTTATCAAACTGGATATTCTCTACCTGGTTATACATTAATAGGAAGTAGACTTTTGAGCAAGGATTATGTTTTGAATCAATCTTTAGCTCATGAAATATTACATCAATATTTTGGAAGCGCAATTTCAAGCATAGATACAGAAGGTAATTGGCTTGAGGGAATAACTACTTACCTCGCTGATGATTATTTAAAGAAATTGAACAAGGATGATGTTTTAAATAGAAAAACACTCTTGTCTCAGTTTCAAACGCACGTGAGTCCTAAAGAAGATTTTCCTATTAGTAACTTTAGTCATAGAGTTGACAAACAATCCATGTTGATTGGTTATTCGAAGTTTTCCCATGTTCTTTATATGTTGGAGAATAAACTGGGTTCTAAGAACTTTCAAAAACTCATAGCTGCTTTTTACTTGACCAATAATAATAAAAATATAAGTTTAAGCCAATTTGTCGAATTTTTTGATGAAAATACTGGCATGGATTTGAAAAGGTTTTTTGAACAGTGGTTTTATCAAAAAGGTATTATTGATTTTAAAGTTAAAAATATAAAAAGCTATTATGATAAAAGTGGATTTTGGCTAAGTTTTGATCTTACTCAGAAAAAGAATCAATTTTATGAATTTGAGTTACCTCTTGGGATTCAGACTTATGATAAACTAGTTCAAAAAGTTGTATCAATTACCAAGAGTAAACAAAACGTTCGCATGAAGTTTGATTCTGAAGTATTATCTTTCACCTTAGATGAAAACTATGAAGTGTTTAGAACTTTGAGTCAAGAAGAAAGACTATTAAATATATCGTTATTGTTAAGAGATAAAAATCTTATTGCTGTTGTCAATAAAGAGGATGAAGAAAGGTATAGAAACATTCAGTCTATTCTTCCTTTTGCCAAACTTATTACAAATAACGAACTTAAATATATGGATTTGAAAAAAAGCAGTGTACTTTTTTTGGATTTGAACAATAAGTTACTCAAGCAGTTTTATCCCAACATAAATAAAAACAAACAGAGCACCTCTGTAGCAATAAAACCACATATATACAATGATAAGAAAGTTATGGCTGTTTTACATCTAGGAAGTGCTGGATTTAAAAGCTTGAAACATCTTCAATATTATTCAAAGTATAATCAAGTTCTTTTTGATAAAGATAAAACTATGAAAACTAGTCCTTACTCTCAAAATGGAATAGCCTTCCAAGTGAATCACAAAGCCACAAGTAGAATAATTCAAGCCAAACAGGGTATACAGAGCTTATATGGACAAATAAAGGATAAACGCATTGTTTATGTGAGTGAGTCACATGATGAGTTTAATCACCATTTAAATCAGTTAAGAGTGATTAAAACACTTCATAAAAAGAATAAAAAACTCGTCATTGCTATGGAGATGTTTCAAAAACCCTTTCAAAAAGAGTTGGATTTATATATAGAAGGGAAAAGTAGCCTCGACGATTTTTTAAAAAACACTCAATATTTTGACAGATGGAAATTTGAGTACAATTTGTATAAACCAATTATTGATTATGCAAAGAAGCATAAAATCAAACTTCTAGCAATTAATATTGACAGAGCCATAACGTCAAAGATTTCGAGGCAAGGGTTGTTTTCATTAAACAACGAAGAAAAAAAGTTGCTTCCAAAAAGTATTGATCAATCAAACTTCACATACCAAAAAGGGCTGAATGAAATCTTCACAAGACATTTACCGGTCAAAAAATCAAAAGGAACTTCACGTTCACCTCATCAACTAAATCTAGACTTTTTTTATCAATCCCAACTTATCTGGGACGAAAAGATGGCTGAAAATATAAGTGAGTATCTAATAGATAACAAGGATGTTACTATGGTCGTTCTTGCAGGCTCAGGACACCTTCAAAATCATGATGGAATACCATCTAGAGTTTTTAGAAGAAATAGTTTACCTTACGCTGTACTTTTAAATGAAGTCCCTACATCAAAAGCAGGAGATATACTTTTGAATAACCCTTCAAAAAGTACTATGAATTCAGCAAAAAAATTGGGTGTATTTTTAAGAAGTGGGTCAACTTTAATTGTTGACAGTATAAAAAAGCCTTCTCTTGCATACAAAATTGGATTACAAAAAGATGATGTTATTTTGGAATTGAATCGTCAAAAAGTAAAAACACTTGCAAATTTGAAGAGAGTTTTGTATTTAATGGATGATGCCAGTAGCATTACAATCAAAGTACTGAGGAAAAATAAGAAAGTTGAGTTGATACTCAAATAGATTTCATTGTTAAATTGATGCGAGTACCTCATCTTTACCTTCAAATTGTCGCTCATTAGCATCTTGTACTATATCATCAGCAATGACATCGGTGATTTCTGCAATATCACTTGTTTTTGAACAAATTGATACTATTTCTTGCGTTTGTTGACTTATTTGATTTACTTCATTATTAATATGCTCTATTCGTGTTTTTTGTTCATTTGAAGCTACTTCAACTTTTGCGATAATAGATATTGTTTTTTGAATATTGTCATTTAAAGACGCATATCCATTGATCATGTTATCGGCGATTTGTTTTCCTTGGGATGCTTTTTGCGTTGCATTTTCCACCAAAGACTTAATATCCTTCGCAACTTCAGCACTTCTACTTGCTAAACTTCTTACTTCAGCAGCAACTACAGCAAATCCTTTTCCTGCTTCACCTGCAGTGGCAGCTTCTACAGCTGCATTTAAAGATAGGATATTTGTTTGAAAAGCGATTTGTTCAATCATTACAATAAAATCATTAATAGCTGTTACTTGTTCATCTAGCTCATCCATGGCCTGAGTTGTCTGGGTTGCGAGCTCTTCACCATTTTTTACTGATAGCGTGACTTCTTTTGCATAGTTTGCCATTTGACTAATACTTTGATTATTACTTGTATTTGTTTTGGTTATTTGGTCTAACGTTGATGATGTTTCTGTGACTGATTGTGCCGTTGAATTTGCATTTGAATTTAAATCTTTAACATTACTAACAAGTTCAATGGCACTATTTTTTAAACCCAAACCGATGCTTTTATTGTTGACTAACATTTTTGTTGTTGATTCTCCTAAGTTATTTGCATCATTAAATAGTTTTAGCATGCAGCCTTGAATATTTGAAGTGTCTACTTTACAAAGATAATTATAAGAACTATATGAAGACAGTACACTCAGTATACTAGTAATATTTTCATCTAAATTATCTAACATTTCATTAATCACATTTTTTAATTCGTTTAATTCTTTTGAATTGGAATCAGAATTAATTCTAGTAGAGAGATATCCCAGTTTTGTTTGTGTCGCAACAAAAGTTGCTTCAATAATAAGTTCTTTATCTTTTTGTATGTTTGATTCGATTTTTTTAATATTTTCATTTAGAACCTTGGACATTTTTCCTATTTCATCATTACACGAATGCTCAAATAATACAATACTTGGTACTTCTTTATTAATATATTTACAAAAATTAATAAGTCCATTTTGAAACTTCTCAAGTGAGCGTATGATGGAGTTAGTAACCAATATTGCAAGGCTTGCTGACAAGATTATTGATGCTAGAGCCACTAGTTCAATAGTCAAAAGAATAGATTCTTCATTTATTTTTGATTGTTTTGTTGAGTGCTCAAGTAGACTTTCCATTTCACTCATAAGTTGCTGTATATGATTATTCATAATCTTTAATTTTTGTATTAAGTTTTCTTTATCATTTTCAAGGTTTTTGTTTTTGACTGAAACTAGGCTATTTCTGAATATCTTTAAACTTTCTTGGAATTGGTTTTGATCATCTTCTAGTTTGTCAATTTTATTAGAAAAGACTTTATATGCTTTTAGTGTAACTTCGTCATGGTTGTGAGTAATTGCGTCTTTTACTAGAATTCTAGCTTTTTTAATACTGCTGTATGTATTTTTCTTTGCTTGATTCATATCTGTTTCAATGTTCAACATATGTTCTGTAACAAGATAACTATTGGACTTATGAAAGGTTAAACTTTCCAGTAGTAATTTATATGTGAAGATTTCTTCTTTTAAAATTTCTTTTTCTAATGCATTAATTTCCTTGGTTATTGGAATTTGATAAAATGCAATTTCTTCTATCTCCTCTCCAATGCTATTTAATCCCACATACGTGGACAAAGCAATAATGAGCATTCCAATTATTCCTGTAAATATGGATGAAATTACTTTTGTCCTTAAGTTGATACTCTTTAACATATGAACTCCAATACACAAACAATGGCTAATTAAAATTCATCCCAAGAATCATCACTAGCGTTAGATTTAATTTCTGTTTTTTTTTCACCTTTTTGTTCGGTGGGTTTTGCTGTTACTTCTGCTGTATCTTCAAATAGAACGGTTCCTGAGTCATGGGATTCTTTTTGGGACAAAGTTGATGCTTTAACCTTACTTTTACCCTCAAACTCTTTTTCATCTGCATCATGTACAATGTCATCTGCTATAACATTTGTTTGCTCTGCAATTTCTCGTGTTTGTGCAGAGATCATCGCAATTTCTTGGGTTTGTTGATCCACTTGGGTAACCGCATCATTGATTTGCTCAATTCCTGCTTGTTGCTCTTTTGAGGCTTCTGCGACATTGTTGATTATTTCAATTGTATTTTGAATATTTTCATTTAAAGAAGAATACCCATTGATCATATTATCTGCAATATGTTTACCATCACTGGCTTTAGCAGTGGCACTTTCAACCAGACTTTTAATTTCTTTTGCAACTTCAGCACTTCTGCTTGCAAGATTTCTTACTTCTTGAGCAACAACCGCAAAGCCTTTTCCAGCTTCACCTGCAGTTGCTGCTTCAACTGCTGCGTTAAGAGATAAAATATTGGTTTGAAATGCAATCTGATCAATGAGTACAATAGAATCATTGATAGAAGTTACTTGTTCATTTAAGTTATCCATGGCTTCAGTGGTTTCATTTGCCAAGCCTTCACCTTTTTTAACAGCAGTAGTTACTTGTTTTGCATAATCTGACATTTTTGTGATACTGTCATTGTTACTTACAATGGTTGCTGTTATTTCTTCTAACGCTGCTGCTGTTTCTTCAATGGAAGCTGCTGTTGAGTTGGCGTTGGTATTTAAGTGTTCCACATTATTAACCAGCACATCTGCGCTTCCTTTGAGTCCAAGCCCAATACTTTTGTTACTGGTTAACATCAAAGTTGTAGCATCCCCCAATGTATTTACATCTGTACACAGTTTTAATACAGTACCTTCAATTCCTGTTACGTCAACTTTAGGTATGTAGTTGAAACTGGCATAACTTGAAAGCACGGCCAGAATATTGTTGATGTTGGTATTTAAATTCTCCAGCATTTCATTAATCACATTTTTAAGTTCATTTAACTCATCAGTATTAGACTCTTTTGTAATTCTTGTTGATAGATGTCCCACTTTAATTTTATTGGCTACATGAGTGGCATCATCAATTAGAGCCCTATCTTTTTCTATATTGGCTTTTGTATTGTTTATACTTTGATTGATGATTTTGGCCATATTACCAATTTCATCACTGTTTTTATCATCAAGCATTTCTACTTCTTTACTTTCATTGTTAACAAAGGAGAAAAATTGAACCAAACCTTTTTCAAAGGCACTTAATGATTTGGAAATAGTCCTACTAATATATAACAATGCAAAGACAACTATAACTGCTATAACGATTGTAAATATTAATGAAAAGGCATGAATTTCCTCAATCTTTTCATGTTCTAATTCACGAATTAATTGATTGAGTTTTTTTAAAGTTTCAGTAGATTGATGAATTGTTTTTCTCATACTTCCCAGGAGACCAGATTTACTATCAAGACCTTTAACTTCTTCAAGTTCAACCAATTTGCCAAAGCTAGATTTGTATTCACCTAATAAACTGTGCATTTGGATGTATTGACTGTCTGAATTTAATTTTCCAATTTTAGTGTTGAAACTTTTGAGATATTTGGTATCACTTCTTAACATAAAATCTTTTTCTTGCTTTCTTAAATCGTAAATTTTTGACAATAAGCCAGTATCGTTAGATTTCTTTGCATACTCTTGCACTTGGTGTACAGTTGCTCTTAATTCACCGTATAAACCATCTTTTGGATTAAGACCAATTTCCTGTTGCGCAAGTACTAGTTTCTCAAATATCTTTGAATAATCATGTACAATTTTGTTATAAGACTCAAGGGCATCTGTATTTGCATCAAAATGAGTTATATTCTCTTTTAATTCAGTAGATGTATCTTCTACAAGTTTTATTACTTTTTTAAAACTTGCTAAATATTTCATATCTTTTCTGGCTAAAAAATCTTTTTCATGTTTTCTTAACGTGAGCATATGTACTTTTAATTCCTCGGAAGCATGGTCCATTTGAGCAATTTTTTCTAACTCTGACATGGCTCTATTTTCCATGAAAAGTATCGTACTGAAACTTAAAACTAATAAAACAGCCAAAGCGATTAATTTGGCTTTAATGGTCATATTATTCATCATAATAAATCCTTTTTGTCCATTTAAAATTTTAACACTAATTTGTTTGTGTATATAATTAAAATTTAAACTAATTGTTATGCTTAAACTAGTAACTTTATAGGTTATGGATGATGATAGTTGGCGTGTAAGTGGTGTTCAATACAGTAGGGAAGAAAATATCAAAGATGAAGATTTATTTGATCCTTATTAATCTGTCAATAAGGATCAAAGTGCTTTTAGTTGTGGTAAGATTTGAGTTTTTTGTCCATATAAAAGGTACCAAATGGAAGTAGTGAACAAATAAATAGTTTTATGCTAAAAACAAGACCCCATTTATGTTTACTCATTGATTCAAATAATAAAATCATAAATAACACAAATAAAACTCCATGTCCCATACCTACAAGTTTAACCGGAAGTGGATTATCTCCTAGATACTTTATTGGCATGGCGATAAATAGAAGGATTATATAAGAAACCCCTTCTAGAAAACTAATTAACCTAAATCTAAATATTGGTGTTTTAACCATAAAATTGGTCCTTTTGTAATTTTCTTGGCATTATACCCAAAGAGTATGAAAGATTTGTGTGGGTACAGTAACTAGTACATTAATTTTATGATTGATTTATTGAATAAGCTAATTTAATGTGTTTAAAGTTTTCAGCAGATTAATGGGATTAATCTGGATTCCATTGACAAAAGTAGCAAAATGCAAATGTGGACCAGTACTGCGTCCAGTATTTCCGGAAAGACCAATCGTGTCACCCTTTTGTACAAAATCACCCACATTAACAAACATCTTATTTAAGTGAAAGTAACAAGTATAAACTCCTTGCCCATGGTCAATAATGATAGAGTTTCCAGCATAGAATCTATTTTTTGATAGCTTAACCACACCATTGTTAGATGCTTTTATTTTAGTATTTAAAGGGGCTTTGAAATCTATGCCTGTGTGATAACTTCTTGTAATGTTATTGTAAATTCTTTTTGTTCCAAAAGGACTGGTGATTTTTGAATCTAGAGGGAACATGAAATCATCAAACCAGTAGTTTTTTGGACTAACACTGTTGTATATAGCAATAGCTTCTTTGTATTCTTTAGAAGCTCTTTTTTTATTGAGTGGATTTAAGCTAACCTTGGAAGAACTTACTTTAATTACTTCACTTAAGTAATCATCTTCTAATAGATTTATTTCAAAACCTTCAAAAAAAACTTTTTTATTCAAGGTGTAGTTTATGATTAATTGATGGGTTTGTTCTTCCAAAAAATAGTGAAAAGGTACCAACGCATAAAAAGTATCTTTTTTAAATGGATGCACACTAAAGGCTATTTTTTTATCATTAAGTAGAGCGAATAGCTCAAGGTCTTGAGTGCTTTTTACAGTAACCAAGAGTACATTGGCATTTTTAACCGTTTTGGTGACAAATTTCAGATCTATTGCTTGTCCAAAAAGATTGAGAAAAAAAAGTGAGCTGACTAAAAAATATTTAATTATATTCATAAATAAAGTTTATCTAATAGTAAATAAAAGAATCCCAATTATTATTTTAAGAGTCATATGAATCCAAGATACTTCAAATGTTCTTTTGATATTTTTAGATATAATACGCGAATATATAAATATAAGGTTCATAATGTCACCTATAATAGTGAGTGAAATAATTGGGTTTTCTTTAATTGCTATTGTTGTTATTGCTTTGGCAGTGATGTCAAATAGAAAAGAGAAACAATTTAAAGAATTCGATGAAAAAGAAAATAATAGTGAGGATAAATAACTAATGAAACAATATCTTGATTTAATGCAGCATGTTCTGGATAAAGGTGTAAAAAAAGAGGATAGAACAGGCACTGGAACCAAGTCTGTATTTGGTTATCAGATGAGATTTGATTTGCAAGAGGGCTTTCCTTTGGTTACTACAAAAAAATGTCACTTACGATCTATTATTCATGAGTTATTGTGGTTTTTGCAAGGAGATACCAATATTAAGTATCTTAAAGAAAACAATGTTCGTATATGGGATGAGTGGGCAGATGAAAATGGTGATTTAGGTCCAGTTTATGGTTCTCAATGGAGAAGTTGGCAAGGTGCTAATGGAAAAACCATAGATCAAATCACTCAACTAATTGAACAAATAAAAACCAACCCAGATTCTAGAAGACTTATTGTCTCAGCTTGGAATGTAGGTGAGATAGAAGACATGGCACTTCCTCCTTGTCATGCTTTTTTTCAATTTTACGTTGCAAATGGAAAACTCTCTTGTCAGTTGTACCAACGATCAGCTGATATCTTTTTGGGTGTTCCTTTTAATATTGCTTCTTATGCTTTATTAACCATGATGATTGCTCAGGTTTCTGGTTTAGAATATGGAGATTTTGTGCATACCTTTGGTGATGCACATTTGTATTCTAATCATATGGAACAAACAGCATTACAATTAAGTAGAACTCCTCACGAGCTTCCTATTATGAACATCAATAAAGATGTAAAAAGTATCTTTGATTTTAAAATTGAAGATTTTGATTTGATGAACTATGAAGCACATCCTCATATTAAAGGGGAGGTTGCAATTTAATGAAAGTATCAATGATTGTAGCTTATGGTAAAAACTATCAAATAGGTAAAGACAACTCTTTATTGTGGCATATACCTGAGGATTTAAAAAACTTCAAAAAATTTACAAATGGGCATCATATTTTAATGGGGCGGAAAACTTTTGACTCCATTGGTTTTCCTTTACCCAATAGAACTTCTGTTGTCTTGTCAAAAAATAACTTTTCTCATGAAGGTGTGCATACATTTGAAGAAATTCAGGATGCCTTAGAGTTTTGCAAAAAAAGTGGAGATGAAGAACTATTTATTATGGGTGGAGCACAGGTTTATAAACTTGCTTTTCCTTATGTGGATAGATTATATCTCTCAGAAGTGGACTATGATGGAGAAGCGGATGCTTTTTTAGAGGAAATTGACTTCTCAAATTGGGATCTTGAGCAAGAAGAAATGTTCGAAGAAATCAATAATGACGACAAGAATATACCTGCGTGGACATTTAAAATTTTAAATAAAAAATAAATCACTCCTAGGCAACAAGGTAAAACCTTGAAGCCTAGAACAAAGCGATTATTTTTGAGCTATTTTATCAAAAGGTTTTAATATTATTAAAAGTTTTGGTAGAAGCAATAATGCTGACAGTAAAACTACAATCATAACCAGCATGGTTAACAATCCAAAGTATATGGTCGGAATAAAATTAGAAAAGACTAAAATTGAGAAACCAACCACCACCGCAAAAGAAGTATAAAACATAGCATAACCGATACTATCATGTGTTCTTCTCATAGTCGAGATGTAATTTCTATCAAAGTGAAATTCTTCTTTATATCTATGAATATAATGAATAGTATCATCCACCCCAATTCCAATAGAAATAGCAGCGATGGTAATGGTCATTAAATCAAGAGGAATACCAAACCAGCCCATAAGTCCAAATATCACACCTATAGGTATTATATTTGATATTATTGCTATAAAAGCGATAGAAATAGATCTAAAGAGTATCAAAAACATTATGAATAATACTAAAGCGACCACACCCAAAGTAAGAATCTGAGAATCAAAAAGACTTTGTAGCATATTGTTATATAAAATCATCAGGTTTGAAAGTTTAAAACTAGCAATTTTAGGATCTATGATATCTTTTAATTCATGGTTGAGTTTATTGATAAGATCATTTCTTCGCAAATCTTCATTTGAATCTATAATACGAAGACTTATTCTCATTTGGTTTGACTCGATGTTAATATAAGGTGTTAAAATTAAACTTTTATATTCAAGGGGCAATTCATTATATAAAAGTGCCAGTTTAAAACTGTCTAAATCCTCATTGTTATTTAAAGTATTTCCAATCTTCAATAAAGTAGCAAAGGACGATACATTTCCAATTTCGGGAATACTATCTAAATAATCATGAACCTTAGTAATAAGGTTCATTTTTTGAGGTGTAAACCAATACTGTTCTTCGTTTTCTGGCGCGTCAAACTCATCATCGAAGGAGTCAAAGTCATCTTCTTCCTCATGAGTGTCTTCATTTTCACTGATTAAAGTATCATCTTTAGTATCTTGGTTAAAAGTGATGATAACATCCAATGGCGTTGTACCACCTAGTTTTTCATCAATAACTTTCATACCTTTGTAGATTTCTGTATTTTGCTTAAAATAATTTATAAAGCTATTCTCAACAATTAGCTGAGTGGCTCCTGTGAAACTAAAAATAGCAAGTATTACACTTCCTACAATAATAGTTAGGCCACGTTTTTCAACTGTATTTGCACAAAACTGAACCAAAGAGAAACGGCTTTTATTTTTTAAAGGTATTTTTTTCTTTTTAAGAAGTATTAATATACATGGAAAAACCAAAAAAGCCAAAAGTAGTGAAATTGCAATCCCAAAACTCATCATCCAGCCCAAGTTGATAACAGGTTTTATATCTGAAAGTATTAATGATGCAAAACCTACAATGGTTGTTAGTATTGCAAAAAAAGATGGGTTAAATTTTGATAGCATGGTATTTAGAACCAGCTTGTATTGAGAGGCATGAGAGTACTTTAAAGAAAGTTCTCGGTACCGCACAATTAGGTGCAAGACTATGGAAATAGTAATTATAAGCTGTAAAGAGATGAAGTTTGATGAAATAACAGTTACTTCCCAAGAAAAGAGTCCCAAGATACCTGTAGTGGACACAACCGATAATAAACAGATAAACAAAGGCAGGACTACCCATCTGGTTTGTCCAAAAAACAACCAGAGTATCAAGATAAACAATAAAAGCAAAATTGAGCCATAGAGCGATAAGTCAGATTTTACATATGAAACCACATCATTTGCAATCATATTAATTCCACCTAGAAATATTTGAGCTCCACTTTGATCGTTTTTGACAATCGTTCTAATATGAGAAATAGTTTCTTGGTCTATTCGTCTTTGCATATCTCTTTGTTTTTTAATATCAATTTTTATTTGTTTTAATTCTTTTTTATTTGTTGAGTTATGTTTGTTTGCCAATAGTTGCTCAAGCTTAGTATTATTTTTAAGGTTGAGTAAGATAGCTGTAGTTTTAAAGTCATTGCTAACTAGGTTTTCTTTGTATAAGGGGCTGGTTAAGAACTCTTCTTTAGCAAGTGTTTTGTTGGTTTCTTTTGATTGAAGTGTTCTGATACCATTTACCAATTCTTTTAAGCCCATAGGAGGACTTTGTAAAAGTGGAACGTTTAAAATTGAAGTAATACCTGTGATTTGTTCAAGTTGTTCAAGCTCATTGGATAGTTCTTGTATGTTAGTAAGTGTACTTTGATCTAGCAAACTTTTTTTTGGATTGTAGGTCAAAATCAAAAAGTTTGGGCTTGTGTATTTTTTACTTATTTCTTGGGTAAATAATAAGTCTTTATCATTATCTAAGAGTAGGGTATCAGAAGAAGCGTCTATTTCAAGTTTTGTGGCAAAAACTCCAAGAATAGCAACCAAAATAAGGACCAGGGTCATTATTTTGAAAGGGTGTTTAAAAACTATTTTTGAATAAAAAGTTTTTATCATTAGTTGTTAATTTTGTTTTTATTTAGCTCTTTAATTAAATCATCAAATGTATTTGAACTTAAAAATTCAGAAAACTGTTTTCTGTATGTTTTCATGATGCTTACACCAATCATTTCTACATCATAGATTAGCCATTCAGAATTTATTTTGGTTCTATGGAATTTATAAACTATTTTATAGTCTTGTTCTTTCCCTATTAAGACTGTGTGGAGTTTTATTCGTGTTCTTTTTAGTTTTTCTGTTTTATTAACAATAACTTTTTCATCTGTATATAATTGAAGTTTATCAATATAGGATTGTTTCAACTTTAAAGTAAAAGCATTTTTAAAATCAATTCTTTGTTGAGAAGAGAGCTTTTTCCAATTTTTACCTAAAGCAATTTTTGACATTGAATTATAATCAAAGACAGGATCAAATAGTTCAAAGATTTTACTGTTTTTTTCATGGGCTTCAATCATTTTATTTTGAAGTAAATCAGTGGTTTTATCAATGTTACTTTTCATATGAGTAGCAATATTACTTTCTTGAATAGCACTTACTTGGATACTTGACAGCAGTAATAAAGACATGATCGTAAAAACTGATTGTTTGACACTTTGAACCGGACTTCGTCTCATAGGGTTATTCCTTTATTTCACTAATTCTATTTTGCTCGTATAAATCTCTCATAAATGGATAGAAGTCAATAGCATCTTTTTTAATGCTTTCATATTCACCAAGATGTAAAGAAGATTTGTTAACATAATATATACTATTTAGTAGTAATCCATTTGTTGAATTCATTGGAAGGTCATAAAAATATTCACTGGTTGGGTTTAGCATACTATCTGGAATAATTGAAACAGTATCACGAATATTTGATGGCCCTAGAAATGGTAGCACAATGTGAGGACCAGGCCCAACTCCATAAAAACCAAGTGTTTGTCCAAAGTCCTCATTGTGAGCTTCCCATTCAAGTTGACTTTTTGCAGGATCGAAAAATCCCAGTAAACCTACAGTGCTGTTCACTAAAAAACGACCCGTTTCTTCAAGCGCTCTATCAAATTTTAATTGTAAAACATTATTTATAAAACGAACGGGAAAAACTAAGTTTGAGAACATGTTTGAAATCCCTTGTCTAACTTCTACTGGGACTACTTTGCTATAACCTGTAGATGTTGGAATAAGTACATTCACATACACTATGTCATTAAAGTATGTCATTGTTCGATTGTATCCACTAAAAGGATCATTTACGGATACTTCGTCTTCTTCTTCAAACTCATCATCAAATTCGTCTTCTAGGCTATTTTCTTCTTTATCTTCAATTGCAATTTTTTGTTGGGTTGTATTTAAGTATTTACTCACAGGTGTTGAAGCTGCATATAATGTGAAAGTGAAAAAGAATAGTATTAGAAAAACTTTCATTAATTTACCTTATTGATTAAAAGCGTATTATACAAAAATTATGTAAATATCTTTATTAAATAATATCATAAAAGATTTTTATGTGGTTTTCATGTGATAATTGTGTGAATGTATATAGTAGCTAATTAAGCAGTAGGAAGTTTAATAATAAATTTTGCCCCATTATATTCGTTCTCATTGTAAACATAAGATACATTACTTGCACTAATAGTCCCATTCATGTGTTTTGAAATTATCTCTTCACTCATGTATAAACCAATTCCAGTTCCTTGAGCTTTATGTTTTGTTGTGAAGTAAGGTTCAAAAATTCTATCTATGATGTCTTCTTTGATGCCTCCTGCATTATCTTGTATCTCGATAATCATAAAATCACTTTTTGTGTAAACATTAATAAAAATCAATAATTCTTGTTTTTCTTTTGTGAGCAATTCGTCTCGAGAATTATTTAAAATGTTAATTAATACTTGGATTAATTCGTTTTCCAGAGCATGTAAAATTACTGATTCAATATTATCAATTATTTTTATTTCATTGTTTAGAAATTGATTGGAAATCAAAGATAAGGTTTTTGAAAAAGTACTTTTAATATTAAAGGTATTTTTTTCTTTATCTTGTTTGAAGAAATCTCGGAAGTCATCAATGGTTGACGAAAGGTGTTTTGCAGATTTGGTAATACCATCAAGGGACTCAATAAGCCTTTTGTCTGTTAACATGTCCATTTCATGCTCTATTTTAACTCCAGATGCTGCTGTTGTTATAACTGAAAGTGGTTGTCGCCATTGATGGGCAATATTACCAATCATTTCACCCATTGCAGCCATTTTTGTTTGCTGTGCAATGATATTATCATTTTTTCTGTTTTTTTCTATTTCGAATAAAAGATTTTCTCTCATAGAATTAATAGAGTTTGCAACAATATCTATTTCATCATTGCTGCTTTGTTCTTCATTATTTTTTAGCTCCAATGGAATATGTAGGTTGGAAATAGTGAGGTTATTGGCATAAAGTGCCATTTTTTCAAGATAATTAATAAGGAATCTTTTTGTAACGAAAATTACTAAAAGTGAAATTACAAGTATCTTAAATATTTCAATGAGAGTGGTTTCAATTGCTCTTGTTCCAATATAAGAATACAAAGGTGTTAAATCAGCGATAATGACCAGTTTACCAATTTCACGTACTTTTCCATTGAGTGTTTTTCTAATAATAAATTCTTTTTCAATCACATCAATATGCTTGGGTTTTCCAAGGCTAATTAATTCTTTGTTTCCTTCGTGAATTTTTGCATAAATAATTTTTTCATTATCTACTAAGTCTTTTAAAAATACATTAATTGAATCATTGTCAACAGTCCAAATGGCCTGAGAAAGTATATCTAAGCGATTGTTTTTAATATTATTAAGTTCAAGTTCAAACTGTCTTATTTGCTCGTTGTATTCATTATTTAATTGAAAATATACAGATATAGATGTAATTGTTGAGCTGATTAAAAAAATATACAAAATTAATTTATAAGATATCTTATTTATATTCAAATCGATACTCCAGAAATATAATCCCAAATAAAATTATATTTGCATTGAAAGCAATAATCTTATTTGTACAAGTAAATATAACGTATTTTTACTTCACTTTTCTATATTTATATAGTTGTTATTACAATCTTGTTATAATCCCGTAAAATAAGTTATGGAGAAATAATATGGGTAGAGCCTTTGAATATCGAAAAGCAGCAAAAATGAAAAGATGGGGAAATATGTCACGAGTTTTCCCAAAACTTGCAAAATCTATAACTATGGCAGCAAAAGCTGGAGTTCCTGATCCTGAAATGAACTCAGCTCTTAGAACAGCTATTTTAAATGCAAAAGCTGAAAATATGCCAAAAACAAATATTGAAGCAGCCATTAAAAGAGCTTCAGCTAAAGATGCTACAAATTTTTCTGAAGTAAATTTTGAAGGTAAAGGTCCTTTTGGTTCTTTGATTTTTGTTGAAACTGCTACAGACAATAATACAAGAACAGTTGCTAACGTTAAAATGATTTTCAGTAGAACAGGTGGACAATTAGCTCCAACTGGTTCTTTGGAGTTTATGTTTGATAGAAAAGCAATGTTTGAATTTAATAAAACAGAAGAGATGGATATTGAAGAGCTTGAACTGGAACTCATTGATGCAGGTCTTGAAGAAATTGAAGAAGAAGAGGGCGTAGTACTTGTTACTGCAAATTATACTGATTTTGGAACACTAAACAGTAAGTTTGAGGAAATGGGAATTGAACTTACTAAAGCTGAATTAAAAAGAATTTCCAATAATCCTCAAGAATTTTCAGACGAACAAATAGAAGAAATATCTAAATTAACTGACAAACTTGAAGACGATGAAGACGTTCAGGCTGTTTATACCAATATAGGATAAAAAAAAGAAGAAGAGTCAAACTCTTCTTTTATTTTGTTGGAATTATAATAATATATTTCAATCCATTTTTATATTCTTTATCTATTTTGATGCTTCCTTTTAACTCATTTGTTATTAGGTTGTTAATGATTCCAAGACCAAGACCAGTTCCACCTGTTCCTCTTTTTGTTGTGTAGTATTCTTTAAATATATCATTTGTTTTATCTGCTTCAATTCCAGAGCCATTATCACTATATATTAACTCTAAGTAGTCATCATGTTTATTGATAGTGATTAAAATTTCTCCTTCTTCAATTTCCTCAAAGGCGTGAAGATAAGAATTGTTAATTAAGTTCGTGAAAATCTGATAGAAATAACCAGGATAGCTGTTAATAACAATACTTTCATCAATGTTGACTAAAATCTTATGTTTATATTTTTTTGTTTTATGTCGTAAAGCTATAAGTACTTCATCTAAGTATCTATGAATAAAAAAATCTCTTTTTTCTTCAATAACTTGATCTAGAGCTATGTCCCTAAAACTATTTAAGGTAATTGATACTCTATTTAAACTTGCAAGTATATTTTTAATGTTTTCTTTATTGTTTTGTAAGAACTCTTCAAAATCCTCCTCTGACATATCTTGTTTATTATAGATTTCTTCAAGATCATTGGTGATTTTTTGTATATAAGACGCAGTAGTTATACTAATACCTAAGGGTGTATTTATCTCATGGGTAATTCCTCCAACCAATTCCCCAAGATTTGCCATTTTCTCAGATTTATTTAAGTCATCTTGTGTTGTTTCTAATCTTCTTACTGTTTTTTTTAGTTCTTTATTTTGTTTTTTTAATTCTATGGTTCTGTTGTAGATAGTATCTTCTAGCTTTTCATTTAGTGAAAACAAATCATCTTCTGCTTTTTTTCTGGTTTTATTTTCATCATTTAGAAGGTTTAGTGTATTTTTAAGACTTATTTTCATTGAATTGACGTTTACACTTAATGATTGCAATTCATTGTCTTGACTGATCTCTAGTGTATCATTGAGGTTTCCACTTTTTATATTGTTTACGAAAGTAGAAATACGCTCAATGGAAATTAATAATTTATTATTAATGGTTAAATAAATGATAAATATAGAAATAAATAGAATTAGAAAAAGTAAAACTACAGTTTGAATTGTATTTTTAAAATTATTTTCAACAATTTCTTCTATGGGAACAATAATCTCTAATGCTCCCCTAACATCATACAAATTCCAATCGTTTTTTGGTGTATTTTTAAGTGAATTATGACAAGAGACGCAGGTATTATCGGATAATACATCTGCAATTACCACTCTAACACTGTCTTTACTTTCGTAAATTTCTCTTTTAAAAAATGTACCCTTAGGATTTTTTTCCAAAAAAAGTAGTGAATCTCGCTCAAATTTATCCAAAACTCTGTTTAGTCTATTTGGAAAAGGATAATTACTATATAAATTTAATTTAATTTTAGACCTTTTCTCTCTGAGCAAATCACTTAAATCATGAATCATAGTAGCTGGTAGTGGAATTGATTTTGGATTGTTAATTAGTTCCACATTGACTTCCAAATCAGAGTATTTTAAAACCTTATCAATCACATTGGAAGTGTAATATTTTCTAATTGTTAAATATTGGTCAATATTATTTTTTGCAAATACAACTGAAGAATCAATTATATTACTTTCATTTTTATAAATTAAAAAAGAATAAATAATTCCCATCGCGCAAATCATGGTTATTATCATTGGTGCTATAATTTGTCTTCTGATACCTTTGTTAAATAGTTTAATCAAGAAAAATTCCTTTTACCTTTAAATTATTGATACCATTAACTGGTTAATTGTTATTGAAATGGCTTGTAAATCTTTTACATCCTTGTTCATGAAATTATTTATTTGTTCATTTATTCTTTGAAAAGATTCATGTTCATTTTTTTTATAATTTTCAAAAGCAATTTCAGAAGATTCATTTATTCTTTGAAACTCAAGTAATTTTTCAGTATAGTGCATCACTATAAACTCGATAAATTGCATTACTTGAACTTTTAATTTATAGTCACTTTTACTTCTCAATCCCGTATCATTAAGAGCTTTAATAAGCTCTAAAATTTTAAACTCATTTAATATAAGATAAAATAAAATCATAACATCTTTAAAGGAATGGTGTGTTTTTTCCGTAATCATAATAACTGCTATGGAAAATCTTAAATAGTCAATGACTCCAAAAAATCTATTAAACTCATGATTTAAAGGGATAATCTCTTTTATAGTAATCTTAGGTAATGAGCTTAAAATTGTAAATAATTCATCTTTATGATCAAGAATGTGTACTGTATCAACTTGTGAACTTTTTAAATATTTAACAATCCATCTGGTAGTGAAATTTAAAGTATGCTCCAAATCATCAAGTAAACTATATTGCTCTTCAATTGGCATAGTGAAATCATTTCTAAAAATTTCATACTTAATATCATTTGCGCCAAATAGGTGGCTTGAGATAATATAAGATTTTATTTTAAGTAGAAATTTTTCTAGTCCAATTTTTTCATAATTGCTGATAAAAGTAATTCCTTGGGAATTGACGATACTATCAGCCATTTTTGTTGCTATGATTTCTCGTTTTAGTGGGTGTTCCACTATTTCATGTTCATAGGCTGCTACAAATGATTTTGGAAAGTATTTTTTTAAAAAAGCAACGGAGGACGCTTCATCTATCATTGTTGAGTCAAGAAGAACTTTTTTAATAAATATTTTTGAATAAGAAATTAGTGACCCAATAATTGGTCGGACAATAGAGTTTTGCTGATTAATGACTTCATGAATGTTTTCATTTTTAGGTATGAAAAAATCTTTTCTATTAAAAGAAGATATATTATTCTCTAAAACCTCTATTGAAAAAATAAAATCATCTAAGTATTTTCTACTTAAAATTTCATCTTTTGAGATAACCAGTGCTTGGTGATAGTTGCTCCACAAAACAAGATTTACAACTTGGTCTGTTAATCCATGTAAAGTCTTATTGGCTTCGTCTTCACTTAAAATCCCTTTGTTGGTAATCATTTTAAGTAATATTTTAATATTAACTTCATGATCAGAAGTATCAACTCCTGCTGCGTTATCAATACCATCTAGGTTAATTTTTCCACCTTTTAGTGCATATTCAATTCTGGCTTTTTGCGTGAAACCTAAATTTCCGCCCTCACAAACTATTCTTGCATTTAAATCAACGGCGTCTATACGTACTGCTTCATTTTGTTTATCTCCTAAGTACAGATTACTCTCATCTGAGCTTTTTACATAAGTACCAACGCCCCCATTAAATAAGAGATCTACCTTCATGGTAAGTATTCTTTTACAAAGCTCTTCTCCTGAAATACTCTTTTTACTTGTGGAGAAAATTTTCTTCATTTCATTTGAAAGCTCTATGTCTTTATCAGATCTTTGGAATATTCCTCCACCCTCGGAGATCAGTTTTTGATTATAATGTTTCCAGCTACCATCTTTGGATTTAAACAAGCGTAAACGTTCATTGAAACTTACATCTGGTACTGGGTTTGGGTCTACAAATATTTCTTTGTGACCAATGGCTGCTATTAAACAAAATTCTTTTGAAGCCAATAGTCCATTTCCAAATACATCTCCATTCATGGACCCAATACCTACAACAGATACAGATTCTTTCTCAATATCAATTCCCTCTTCAATGAAAAAACGCTTGGTACACATGATTGCACCTCGTGCAGTAATACCAAGCTTTTTATGACCAAAACCATTGCTCCCACCACTGGCAAAAGCATCGCCCAACCAATAATTCCTTTTGACAGCAATGGCATTTCCAATATCGCTCATGTTGGCAGTACCCTTATCAGCAGCAATTACAAAATAAGAGTCATCCTCATCGTAAGCAATAACTCTGTTATCTTTGACAATTTTTCCATCTTTAACATTGTCAACAAGATCTAGCATATTATCAATAAATAAACTGTACATATTTTGAAAATATTCTTTTGTGATTTCTTGTTTATCTTTATGAATAACAAAACCACCTTTTGCCCCATCGGGGATAATAATAGAGTTTTTACCCTCTTGGGTTATCATCAAAGACTTTACTTCTTGCCTGTAATCTTCGTGCCTTTCGCTCCATCGTAACCCACCACGACTAATTTTACTCATTCTTAAGTGAATTCCATAAAATTCTGGATGATAAATAAAAGATTCAATATTAGGTTGTAGGCCTTTAAGGTACTGACCAAAGAATTTTGAATCAATTTTCAATCCAATAGCACTTTTGTCAAAAAAGAAATTGGTTCTTAAAATTGATTGAATTAATACGTAGGTTAATTTTAGGATTCTATCATCCATAATATTGGGTACCAGCTTGATGGATTCATTTATTTCAACTTCTAATTTTTTTATTAATTTTTCTCTTTTTAATACTTTTGGATTAAATTTAGTATCAAAATAATCAATAAATAGTTTTGCAATATGGCTATAATGGGTCAGGGTGCTCAATATTGCATCTGAGTTAAGTGAAATCTCCGCTTGGTCGATATACTCTATGAATGATCTCAATAGAAGAACTTTTCTAATGGTTAGATTTTCACAATACACCAAGGAAAAAAGTTTACAACTGCCAAAGGTATTAAAAAGTAAGGTATCTGTTATAACATGCTCAATATTATCTTTTGTCAAACAAATATGACCTGAATCTTTTAAGTCTAAATTAAATCTACTGATATAAATTTCTTGCTTATCTTTATTGATGTTATAGGTAACTTCATCAATAATATCAAATCCAAAGTCATGAAGTATTGGAGTAATTGTAGATAAGTAGATTCTATTTTTAGAAAATATCTTAATAGCAGTGAGGTCTTTATTTTGAATAATCTTAGTAACGATTAGTTCTTTTTGAACTTCTGCGAAAAGTTTATCAGAGACGATTAAATCATCTTTTGTTAGTAATTGAGAGCAAACTGCATTCATAGTAGACGTTGCCATAATGTATCCTTTTTGAGATATAAGCGAAACCAACCGTAAATAACATAATAATAACATATAAATTTATATAATATTGATAATAATTTATATTTAGTTTATATTTAATCCTTTATTTTTAAGTTTACTTCAATTAAATTCGATGGCAATAACTTTTATAGGATAAGATTATCCATTTTTTAGAATAATACTTCCAATTTTCTCATCAATGGCATCTGACACAACATTGCATTTGACTTTAAATAAAAAGAATATTCTTTTGTCTTTTGAGCCTTCCAAACACTCAAAGTTTCCCATTCCTTTAGATATAATCAAAGGCATAGTGTCATATAGTTCATTGAAAGTACTACTTGCTCGCGAGCGATCATATCCAGGGGTATCTACACCAGAATCAATAATACTTGCAAATTCTTGAATACCTATTTGGTAAGCCTCTTTTGTGGTAATATCGTTTATGACAGGTTTCCCTCTGGTTACATAAAATAGTTTGATATTTGGATAGAGTTTTTTTAAGGTCTGTAATAAAACCTTGTCAAAAACATTTTCTCCGCTATTGTCAGCTAATATCATTAATCTATCAATATGGTCTAGCTTCTCTTTTAATAAGGAATAATCATTGATTGAAAATTGTGTATCAAAAACATTTTGGATCTCGTGGCTTAAGTTAAATTGTTCCTTGGCTGCAAAATCAATTACATTTCCAGCAACACTTGCTTTAATTGCTGTAAATAATTTGTCTTTTGACGCACTTAACTTATCCTCCACTATAGGAATTAATTTTAATGCAGCTTTAATACTATCTTGTTTAATTGTTTCAAGGGGATCGTCTCTGTCCAATTTTTGAGATAAAAGTTCATATACGTCTCTAACGACCCAAGGAGGAGTATGACTAAATGAGAAGCTTTTTGAGCGCCGTAATACTTCTGTATTGATTTCATCTGCTAAGTTCTTTTCGCATTCTAATGCATTGGTTGCTTTTTTGATTTGACCAACAATACAATCCACGCAGTCGCTTGTAATATTCATTATAATCTTTCTACTTTATGGTATTATAACAAGTGAAAATAAACAAGTGATTAATATGCTAAATAAAACTATAATTCGCTTGGACAATTGTTACTAAATTGTTCTTTAATTGTTTTATTTGTTATTCAATGACAATATAGTAATATTCGCACTTTATTTTATTCTTAAAGGGGATAGACGTGGGTTATTTTAAATTGAAGAAACGTGAAACAACTGTAAAAACAGAACTTACCGCTGGATTTACAACTTTTTTGACGATGATGTACATAGTACCAGTAAATGGTTTTATTCTAAGTGATGCGGGACTTCCAATGGGTGCTGTTGTAACTGCAACAGCGCTTATTACAATATTGGCAACATTCTTTAGTGGTATTTGGGCAAATACTCCAATTGCTATGAGTGTTGGGATGGGATTAAATGCTTACTTTTCATATGGCTTAGTATTGGGAATGAAAATTCCTTGGCAAACAGCTTTAGGTATTGTATTTATATCTGGTATTATATTTGTTGCTTTATCTTTTACAAATTTTAGAGTTTGGATTATGACTTCAATTCCAATTACTCTAAGGCGTGCAATTAGTGCTGGTATTGGTACTTTTATTGCATTTATTGGTTTAAAGCAAATGGGTATGATTGTTGCAAATGATGCTACTCTAGTGCATCTGGGAGATTTTTCAGATCCAAAAGTCTTTTTAGGTGTAATTGGATTGATTCTTGCTTTTGTTTTTTATGCTTATAAAATTAAAGGTGCATTTGTTTTTTCAATTGCAATTACTGCTGCTATTGGATGGAGTTTTGGAATAGGTAATGCTCCAACGGAAATATTTTCTGCACCTGCGTCAATTACACCAATTATGATGCAACTAGATATTACTTCTGCACTAACTCTTGCTTTATTTCCTGTTGTCATTACTTTTTTGATCACGGATATGTTTGATACTCTTGGAACTTTAACAGGAGTAGGGGCAAGAGCAAATTTATTTCAAGATGATAATAACAAAGATGATAAAAGTCTACAGAAAACTTTAGAAGCAGATGCACTGGCAACTGTTGGTGGGAGTCTTTTAGGAGTTTCTACAACTACAAGTTTTATTGAAAGTGCCAGTGGTGTTGAAGAAGGTGGTCGTACAGGATTAACTGCAGTGTTTACTGCAATGTTTTTTATCTCTACACTGTTTATGTTACCACTGTTTCAAGCAATTCCTGGTAATGCTATTTATCCTGTATTGGTTGTAGTTGGGGTATTGATGTTTACAGAACTTGGTAAAATTAATTTTGAAGAACTTGATCTAGCAACATCAGCAGCTGCGTTTTTTATGGTATTTTTAATGCCACTTACATTTTCAATTACAAATGGAATTGCAGCAGGTTTTGTTATATATACGGTTATCAAATTTGCAAAAAAACAAACAAAAGATTTAAATATAGGTATAATTTTATTGACATTTATCAGTTTAATTGTATTTGTATTACAAGGTTAAAGGAAGATTATTGGAAAAATATTATTATGGATACGATGAGTTTGCAAAAGATACTCAAAAGTTAGTTGACAAATGTAGAGGTTATGAACCTGATGTATTGTTGGCAGTGGCACGTGGTGGGATGACATTGTCTCACCTTATGGCTCAAGCACTTGATATGAGAAATCTATATGCTTTAAATTCTATTCATTATGAAGGTACTTTAAAGTTAGATACTTTTAATATTTTTAACATACCAGATATGTCAAAAGCAAAAAGAGTTTTAATTATTGATGATATTGTTGATAGTGGTGAAACTATGGAAGAAATTTTTAAAATTTTAAGAGAAAAATTTCCAGAGACAGAGTTTAAATTGGCAACAATTTTTTATAAAAAAACAGCTGTTTTGCAGCCTGATTACAGTGTAAAAGAAGCTACTCAATGGATAGACTTCTTTTGGGAAACTGACGTAAAATAACACTTAGGGATTAAGTAAGTTCTTAATCCCTAAATACTACAAATATAAGCAACTTCTTAAGTTTAATCATTGTAAAATAATTATTAATGTCATAATAATTATTTTTGAGGTTTTGTTTATGAACGAATTACAATCTAAAAACACTAATACAGACTCCTCCACTGACATGCAAAGCTCGTGTGAAAATAATTTTACTGCTAAACCCGATGACTTACTTGAGATAGAAAAAAAGATTCAATACAATATAAATAAAATCAATGAAGTATCACATAAGCTCGAAATCTTATTTATTCAACAAAAACAGTACAAGGATAAAGTAAGAATTAAAGAAACTTTTAACGAACTTGATCTTTGTCTTAAAAAACAAGATATTTGTAAAGATAATTTTTTTAAGCAAAAAGTTTTATTAAATGAGCAAAAAATACTTCGTACAAAATTTAGAGTTTTACGAGAAGATATCCATTCAATTAATCTTAAAATTAGTGAAACTTCAAAACTTAAGAAAAAACTTGATGAGTATGAAAAACAAATTAATACTGTTAGTTTATCAATTAACCAAATCCAAAGCACTAAAAAAAATTATTTGGATCAAATATCGCTATTAAAAAATCTTAGAATTAAACATAAAAATGATATTGATGCTCTAAAAGAAAATGCAATAAAAAGTCTTGTTTCTTCGGATACTAGTTTACTTTTTGGTCAATATAATGACCTCTCTGAAGAATTGAATATTGAACTTAATGATATCTATAATACCAAAATTGAAGAGTTGCTAAATCAATTAGAATTGCAAAATATAAAAGATAAAAAAGCCAATGAATATAAATATAAGTTGAAAAAAAATAAAACAGAATTGTTGGATGCACTAGAACCACTTGGAGAAAACAATAAAATTCTTCAAGAGAAAAAAAAATCGCTTTTGGAAATTGAAAAGATTGGTCAAGCTAACAATGAGAAACTTTCAAAAATCAGCCATGAGAATTACGATCAAGTTTTACATAAAAATCTTATCGAGCAATACAAAACAATTAAAATAGAATATCAGTTGGTTCTTGAACTTGAACATAATATAAAGAATATACCAAGTTATAAAGAAGAATTAACTTTTCTACAAGACCAAGACGTCATATATACCGAGCAAAAAATTGGTATTATTCATAAATTGCCTCAAAAATAACTATTTGTACAAGACCTCTCATTTGTTTTTTGCATTTTCCCAATTGAAATAAAATTTCACAAGTAAAATTTTTTAAATAAGCTGCTAGAAAAAATAATTTTTTATTCTCAAATATAACCAAATAAATGTAAATACAAAAATACCCCATTTTTTCATTTTTTTACCACTTTTTTACCACATAATTTTCCTATGATTATAATTCAGAATTCAAATACCAAAATTAGGAGTTACTTATGTTAGAAATTAGTAGTGAAACTTTATTCGCATTCACGATGTTAGCACTTTTAGTTGGAGTCAGCTTTTTCCCTGATAGTTTTTGGTTCAATATATATAAAGATTAAAAGGACTTAATATGACTGATATTTTTTTAACTTACATCTTACCTGTTTCTGTTTATTTGTTTTGTATATCTCAATATATCTCTTATAAAGAAAAAGGGAACGAAGATAAAAAGTTGGAGTATAAGTAAAATGACTATTTTTTCAAGTTTAAAATTTTTCGTATTTTTTACAGTGGGTTTATCTTTTTCACTATATTTTGTTTCTTTGATGTATAGCATTCCATTGATATACTTGCCTCAAAATTTAAGTACTCTAGAGTTTGTCTCTTACAATGTTTTAGCTATTGTATTTGAAACGGGAATAGCATTGTTTTTATTTATGCATATGTTGGTAAAATCAAAAATGGATTTTCAGATAAGTGCTTAGCACTTGATTTATCAACATATACATTGTTCTAATAAATTATTTTATGTTAAAAACTTTATTCTCTTCTCTTGAAATCTTTATTCAAATAATCATACTCTAAACAGTGATCACAATGATTAACTTCACTATACAAAATAGTATTAATCTTAATTTCGGGAAAGTTATCTTGTATTATTTGTATTGCATCTTTATCTGCTGAATAAAGAATTGATTTGGTCTCAATATTACCTGAAACTATATTGTGCGTTTTATCTGTTACTTTTTTTAAATTTGATTCCCAATAATCTATCAGTTCTTGATTATCATCTAGTTCATCATAACGTTCATCCCAATCAAGACATAATTCTGGTAGTAATCCACATGTTCGTTTATCATTGAAGTCTATTGTTATTCCTTGCAATTCCATGTTGATATCCTCCTTTTTTATATATTCTAATGAATATATGCTTAAATTTTTAAGTGCAATTTGAAGTAATTATAAAATTTTACCTTTTTTATTTGAAACTTAAATTTAACTGTCATTAAATTCTTTACATTCAAAATAAATTAGACTTAATTTAAATTACGCAAAAATAAATTTAGAGATTTAGTTTTCTCAATGGAGGTGCGAAATGAAAATTTTATTAATATTGATTTTTCAAGTACTATTATTTTCTCAATCAATTGACCACAATAAGTCGAACAAGACATCGTCATTTTTTGAGGAATCTTTACAAACAGGTGAGAGTTTGAGGAATTATATTTCTGAGAGAGTTATATTCTTCTCAACCAATATAGATAATTATCTATCAGACTCTCCAAATGATGAGATTTACAATAATCAAACATACATACATGTAGAACAATCTTATGACAAACAAGAGAGTGAGAGTATTGATGGAGCAACAAAATTTAGACTCAGATTAAAACTTCCAAAATTAAAAGAAAAATATGATCTTGAAATATGGAATACAAAAGATAGTAATGATAAAACAAATGACTTACGAATAAATGATCCTAAAAACTACCAAGGAGTTAATGCAGGAATTAGTTATTCTGATAAACTAAAAGAATATTTAAATTTTACTTCTGGCGTAGGTGTTAAAATAAACCTTAATCGTTTTGAACCATTTGCAAAAGCGGGTATTAGTAAACAAATTAATACACCATACAATTGGATTGTTGACTTAAGTGAAAGAATTTATATATCAGATAAAAATGGTTTTGACTCTACGAGTTCATTTGAAATATATAGAATTTATAGTGAAGTTTATAAATTTTCCAATTACAACGAATATTATTGGAATGAACAGCAAAGACATGATAATTTTTATAATTCCTTAAGAATATATCAGAATTTAACAGAGAAAACTTATTTGAGTTATGTGATATCTGCAACTTCAAATAATAAGGATACACAAATGCAAGTTAAAACCTATCAAGCGTATGTATCATATAGACACTACATAAAAAAATGGCTTTACTACGACATAATTCCAAAGTTAAGTCGTGAAAGAGTCAATAACTTTGATTCAAATTATGGTATTCAAATTAACTTTGGTATATTTTTTGGGAAAAAATAGATACTTAATTGTTTTTAGCTAAAAGTTGAATGGCTTTATTTTTTATTTCAAAATCATCAGTATTACTGATGCACTTTTGCAAGATTAAATCTATTTCTTTTTTGGACTTAAGTCCTTTAAAGGATTGAGTGTAATGTTCTGCCAATTCATATAAAATTTGAACATCATTTTCAAGTTCAATATATGTTATATAAAGTTGTTCGCTGGTGTGTAAATCTTTTTTAAGTAACTCACCTTTTAATAATAATCTGGCTTTTGTTAAAATTGCAGGAGGATATTCATTTTTAAATGATTTGTCTAATAAATCCAACGCTTTGTCATAGTCTTTCTCTGTTCCAATTGCATTAAAGTAAAAATTTGACAAATGATATTGAGCATGTGAAAACCCTGCGTAGGATGCTTTTTGCATATACTTAAAACTAAGTTTTAAATCTCTCTTAACACCTATTGCGTCTTTATACATATAACTTAAGTTTGTTAACGCCTCTGGATGCTCTTCTTTAGCTGCATTTTTCAAATACTGTAGTGCCTTAGGATAGTTTTGTTTGTATACGCTTGAACCCTGAAGATAAAAAGCACCCAGAATGGCTTGTGCATTGATACTTTTTTTATTTGCAGCTAACGAGATAAGTCGTTCACCCTCAATTTTATCTTCTTTTATTCCATCTGCATTCAACAAACACATTGCAAATTCAAAGATAGATTCTGCATGTACTTGTGATTGAGAAGCTTGTTTAAACCAATAAGTTGATTGCTCTAATAGTTTTAGAGAATGAGAATTTTGCAAAAACTGTTCTTGGGCATTTTTCAATTGTGCATATTCTTTTATATGTTCAAGTTTTGCTTTAGCCTGTAGATTTAGACCAATAATATATTGTGCATTTAAATCATCTTCCATGATGGCTTGGTAGCACATCTCTTTTGTTATACTTGAACCCGTATTGGCACTAACATCTTCAAAGATATAAGAAGGTATTTTTTCTTTACGATGCAAATAAAATAATTCAATAAGTTTGCAAACTCTTGTCAAATTTAATTTTGCAAGTTCTAAAAATTCACTTAAAGACAAATTAGATTTATCAAAGTGGGCACCTTGATTGGCGTCAACTCGAATTTCATGCAGGGTCGAGATGAGTTGATTATCAATTTTTTTAACAATTGAGAGTTGCTCTATTTTCTTATACAGGTAGGTTTTTTGAAGATTAATTTTGTTATGTGTTGCTAAAAGTTCAGTAAATCTGGAAACAAAACTACGTAAGATTATTAAAGAGTGAGTAGGGGTATCAATACAATAGTTTTTTGCCTTTTGATAATAACTTCCCAGCTGTTCATCAAAATTGTTAACAAAATCTAAATCATTCATGTAATTATGGGATTTCGTTCACTAAGTATTGCTTCTTGTACCTTAATTGCCTGATAATGTTCTTTTACATCATGGCAACGAATAATTGAAGCACCATTTTTAATACTTTCTAGGTGAATTGCCAAGGTACCTGGTAATCTTTCATCAACAGTTGATGTTATAATATTGTCAATAAGTGATTTTCTACTTGCACCAATTAGCAGTTCACAATCAAATTTCTTATAGTATTCTAGATTATTTAAAAGACATAGATTATGCTCAAGAGTTTTTCCAAATCCTATTCCAACATCCAACACAATATTCTTAATACCAAAGTATCTAGCTTTTTTTATTTGTTTTTCAAAAAAGTCGCCTATATCTGTTATAACATTTTTGTAACTGGGATTGGCCTGCATATTATCAGGCATTTTTTGCATATGCATAATGACTAGTTGTGCATTATATTGGGCAGTAATTTTTGCCACTTCATCGTCTTTAAGACCCGTAATGTCATTTACAATTTTAAATCCACAATCTAAAGAATACTTTATAACTTCGGGGGCATAGGAATCAATTGAGAACAGTACATGTTCATACAATTTTTCTTTATAAATTAAGTCACAAATAGGTTGTATTCTTTTAAGTTCTTCTCTTGAATCAACACTTATGCTTCCAGGTCTACTAGACACTGCTCCAATATCAATTATATTTGCACCATCACCAATCATGGATTGTATTTTTTCAATTACACCAAATTCATCAAAACGGCTTTTTTGATAAAAACTATCCTCATTTGCATTGATAACACCCATAATTTTAGTTTTGTGTCTAGAAGTACTTCTGAGAGATTTTTTTAAAGATGATTGGCAATCTTTCATATAAAAAGCCTTTAGTATCTATTTTTTCTGTGTATTAAGGTTAGTAATAATGTTGTAAGAATATTAATAGGTTTAGAATTTAACTCAATTAGTTTGATGGCAACTGAAAAGTTGTCCAACTCTTTTTCAGTCAATTTAATTTTTTGAATATTAATTTTGTAGATCATAGCTTCAATTATAGATTTTGCTTCAGTTTTCGAAATTTTTTGATTGTCTTTTAAAAAGGTATAGGTGTCTTTTAGATCAATATTTTTCAAATTTAAATCTAGTTCTTCAATTTGTCTTTTTTCTTTTAAAAATTTATGGGGCATTCTTGATAAAATAGTTGGGAGAAGTGTAGATTTAGATGTGGTTACAATCATATAAATTATATTTCTAGGTGGTTCTTCCAAAACTTTAAGTAAAGAGTTTTGAGCCTCTTTTCTAAAAGTACTACCACACAAAATAATATACTTTTTCTCTGCACTAGCAATATATGATTCTTTTATAGTTGCATTAGCTTGAGCTAGTAAAAATTCATCTTTATCAGTAGTTTCATTTCGAATAATTCGAGTATTATGTATTGGTAATATCCGTACTAAAGAATCTAACATATTATTGATACTGGAAACAATTAATATTTGAGATAAATTAATATTGATATTTTGCATTTAATGCTCTACGTTTATTTCTGCAAAAAGTGAAGCACTTAAGGTTTTGTTGTATAATCTAAACATTTGAAGTAGTTTCATATCTAAAGCTTCATCATTACTTCTTAAGTTAAAAGCATCTTGTTTTTCTTCATCTAATAACCACAAAAATGAATTATTACTCACTTTTGGAATGGTTGCACGTATATCTTGCCCACGACCGATATACCAGAAACAATAACCAGCAGGAAAGGAAATACTCAACATATCTTTTATTAAATTAATATCGTCTTCAGATTTAATAGAATCAATTTGTTTATAAAATGCTCTAAAATCATAAAAAGGCAAAAAAGGCCTATTTTGTTTTGGAGTATTTATATTTGATAATATATATTCTAAAAACCACTCTCTATCTTTATCTGTTAAAATAATTACAGAGCAGTTTTTATCTAAAATATTACTAATTAACTTTGATACAATAGGAGTCCACTCATATTTCTTCTCCTCTAACCAAGGAGATATGAGTTTGTCCTCTCGTATTGTATCAATAGTCCAGTTTAGGAATTCTTGCACTATTTGTCCAAATTGTAAGCTTCATGTAGGGCACGAACTGCTAGTTCACTGTATTTTTCTAAAATAATCATGGAAATTTTAATTTCACTTGTACTGATGATTCGAATATTTATATTCTCATCAGCTAAAGCTTGGAATGCTTTACTTGCAATTCCTGCATGAGATTTCATACCAACACCAACTATGGAAACTTTAGAAATCTCTTCATTGTAGTCAATGTTTTTTGCATCACCTTCAAATCTTGACATAACTTCTTTTGTAGTTTCTAATTCAGTCTTTGGAACAGTAAAATCCAAATCAGTTACTCCATCAACACCGACTGTTTGAATAATCATATCAACATTTACATTGGCATCTGCAAGGCCTGTAAATATAGAAGCTGCGATTCCTGGTTTATCTATAACTGAGTACAATCCAACTCTAACTTGGTTTCTATCTAGTGCTATACCACTTACTAATGGTTTTTCCATAATATTTTCTTCTTTCGTTATTAATGTACCAGGAGTTTGAGGTGAGAAACTACTTCTTGATACTAAGTTTACATTTAATTTTTTTGCCATTTCAACTGATCTGGTTTGTAGAACTTTTGCGCCCAAAGAAGCAAGTTCTAACATCTCATCATAAGAAATTTTATCCAGTTTTTTAGCCTTTGGTTCAATTCTAGGATCTGTGGTATAAATACCGTCAACATCAGTGTAAATTTCACAAAGATCAGCTTTAATAGCTCCTGCAATTGCAACAGCGGTTAAATCACTTCCACCTCTACCTAAAGTTGAAACTCTACCATTATTGGTAACGCCTTGAAATCCCGCAACGATTATGATCTTGCCATCAGCAATTGCATTTTTCATATTTGAAACATCAATACTTTCAATTCTTGCTTTTGTATGAGCATCAGTGGTAGCAATACCTGCTTCTCTACCACTCATAGAGGTGGTTTTGTATCCTTGGTCATTTAAAGCAATAGAAAGAAGAGCAGATGTCACTCTCTCTCCTGAACTTAACAACATATCAATCTCAGCGCTTGCTGGATTTGAACTAAAATGATCTGCATACTCGATTAACTTGTTAGTTTCACCACTCATAGCTGAAACAACAGCTATAACATCATGACCATCATTTTTTATATCTTTTATAATATTGGCAACGTTTTGAATTCGCTCTAGTGTTCCTACACTAGTACCACCAAACTTTAGTACTTTTAACATAATTAAATAAAACCCTCTTTTTTGAAATATTTTAATACTTGTTTATATACAGTTCTTTTGAAAAACGTAATATATTCATAAATGTTTTTTGTCGGCACAAACTTATATTCACTGAATTCAGGAATTTCTGTATTGATGTTAACCACTGCACCTTTTTTCAACTTGACCAAATAATACATTTGTATTTGACCATCATAAGGATGCATTTTTTTTGCAATTGCAGGGGGGAAATCATAGCTTACCCATTCAGGGTATTGAGCTATTATATCAATATTGTTTGTTCCAATTTCTTCTTCTAATTCTCTAAATAAAGCTTCTCTGGCTGTTTCACCTTTGTCAATTCCACCTTGTGGAAATTGCCATGCATTATCAACATCCGTACGGGAAGCAATAAAAACCTCGCATTTTTCAGGATATTTAGCAGATAGTACAATCGCAGCAACATTGGGTCTATAGTTTTTTCCATTTTGTGGTGCTGGAATATTATCAATTTTATCAACCATGAATCACTTTTTCCTTATAATTAGGCAAAGATTATAATTAAAAAAGGATTAAAAATTGCTTTTATATATACACATACCTTTCTGTGATAGTAAATGTTTCTACTGTGCATTCAACTCGTATACGGATAAATCGCATTTAAAACATAACTATATGAAGGCACTTACTTATCAATTAGAAACAGAATTAAATAAGTATGTAAAACAACATAATAAATCTATAGAAACAGTTTTTATAGGTGGAGGAACACCCAGCGCTGTGAAACACACGGAATATGAACAAATATTTAAAGTTATACAACCTTATATTAATGATTATACAGAAATAACAACTGAAGCCAACCCAAATAGTGGAACAATAGAGTGGCTTAAAGGTATGTATAATTATGGTGTTAAGAGAGTAAGTTTTGGTGTGCAAAGCTTCAATGACGAAAAGTTGAAAGTGCTAGGACGTGCGCATAAGTCAAATAGGGCTATAAAAGCTATACAAGATGCAAAAAGTGTTGGTTTTAAGGCTATTAATTGTGACATAATTTATGGAGTCAAAGGTGATACTCTTGAGAGTCTCAAGAAAGATTTTGACACCATAGAATCTCTACCTATAACTCACATAAGTGCCTACAGTCTAATACTCGAAAAAGGTACAAAATTCTACAATCAGCATCATCTTAAAATTGATGATGAAGAGCTATCGCAAGAAATATTTAGTTATTTGGAGAATATTGGATTTAATCAATATGAAATATCTAACTTTGCTACTGAAAAAAAATATGAGTCAAAACATAATAAGGGATATTGGCAACACAAAGAGTATCTTGGAATTGGTGCAGGAGCGGTTGGATATAACAATAAAACAAGATATTATACCCATGAAGACCTGGATGAATATATTGAAAATCCTTTGTATGCAAACACTGAGATTCTAGATGAAAATGATATAAAAATGGAAAAAGTTTTATTGGGATTTAGAACCTCTTTGGGCATAGAAATGGATATTTTTACCAACAAAGAAATAAAAAAAATTGAAGATTTAACAAGTACACAGAAACTTACACTTATAAATAATAGACTTTTCAACACTAATTTTCTTATTGCAGATGAATTAGCATTATATATTTTGGAATAAAACTTTTGAATTACATATATAAATGAATTAAAAAGTTCCAATATAATATAATCCTATCTTAAAGGTATAAAACATATGACAATTAAACAAATAATAAGAAAATATAGCCAAGAATTGAAAGAAGTTACGCATATCCCTGCTAAAGAGATTGAAATTTTAGTCATGCATATACTTAATAAAAATGTAATTTGGCTACATCTTAACTATGATAAAGAGTTTGAAGAAGAGGTACAATTACTCAAACTAGTTAAAAAAAGAGCTACTCATTTTCCTTTAGAGTATATTATTGGACAAGCTTCGTTTTATGGAGAACAATTTATTACAAGTGAGAAAGTGCTGATACCAAGACCGGAAACTGAGATACTTGTTGATAAAGCCAAAGACATTTTGGAGCAAATAGAGAATCCAAAAGTAATCGAAATAGGTACAGGAAGCGGTATTATTTCGGTTATGTTAGCAATTCTTATAAAAGATATTAAAATAACCGCAGTTGATATTAATGATAAAGCCCTTGAGTTAGCCCAAAAGAATGCTATTAAATTCAAAGTAGAAGATAAAATTGATTTTATTAAAAGTGACCTTTTTGAAAATATAAAAGAAAAAGATTATGATATGTGTGTTTCAAATCCACCCTACATTGCAAATAACTTTAAGTTACCTCAAAACGTTAAGTTTGAGCCTGGCAATGCTTTATTTGGTGGAAGTACGGGGGATGAACTACTAAATGATATTATCAACATCACCCATAAATCAAAGATAAAACACTTATGCTGTGAGATGGGCTATGATCAAAAACAGCCTCTAGGTAAACTCCTCAAGGCACTTAATCCTAAAAAAGTTGAATTCTATAAAGACTATTCAGATTTTGACAGAGGTTTTTGTGTTGAGTTTAACAAATAAAAAATACTATAAAGGAATATAATGTTTAAAGAATTTAATTTAGATAATTTTGAAGAAAGTAAAAATGTATTAGAAAGTAAAATACAAAAGAGTAGGGCAGCAATTTTAAGCCTAATTGAAATTGAAGATAAAACATATAAAAATTTTGCAAGACCATACCAGGAAATTGCAGAAGAGCTAAATGAATTTATTACACCAATTTTTCACATTGACTCAGTAAAAAACACAAAGGAAACTCAAAAGGTTCACGAAGAGTGCTTACCATTGATATCAAACTACGAAACTGAATTGTCCCAAAATGAAGATGTTTATACCGCTTTAAAAGATATACAGTATAATCATAATACTGAGTTAAAACTTATACAAGATAAGTATACTCTAAACAATGAAGAACTGCTTTATATCATGAATACTATGGACGAAAACACAGCTAAGAACAGTACTTATAATCACGATTATACTGTTAATGGTAAATACTCTTTTAATGATATACAGTATAATGCTAAAAGACTATTAAGTAGTACACAAATTAAGGTTGTTGAGAATGAAAATAGAGATTTTAAATTAGGTGGTTGTGGTCTTGATACAGATAAAAAAACAAGACTTAAAGAAATCAATTTAAAATTAAGTGAATTAAGTCATAAGTTCTCTCAAAATTTACTTGATAGTACCAATGCCTTTGAAATGATTATTGATAATTTTGAGGACGTAAAAGAAATACCTAAAAGTGATTTAGATTCTGCCAAGTTTGAAGAAGATGGTAAGACTAAGTATAAATTTACCTTACAAATGCCATCTTATATAGCTTACGTTACTTATGGAAGCTCAAGAGCACGTAGAGAAGAAATGTATAAGGCCTATTGCACAAGAGCTCCACAAAACTCTGACATCATCACTGATATATTAAAATTAAAACATGAACGTTCGCGTATATTGGGGTTTGACAATTATGCACAATATTCACTGTCTACTAAAATGGCTAAGACTGAGCAAGATGTTGTTTCTTTTTTAGAAGAATTGGCAATAAAGGGTAAGGCTGGCGCATCTAAGGAATTGGATGAAGTAAAAAAACTCGCTTTTTCTTTAGACAAGATTGAAGATTGTCAAAATTATGATTTGGCTTATTATAGTGAGAAGCTAAAAAAAGAAAAGTATGATATTGACGCTGAGTTCTATAGACCATATTTTGAACAAGATTCGGTTTTAGGGGGATTCTTTGACTTTTTATACAAGATATTTAATATTAAGTTTGTTGAACAAGAAGTGAATGCTTGGGATGATAAAGTTAAGGTCTTTGATATTTTTGAAGATGGGAAAACAATTGCTCGTATTTATATTGACTTAGAAAGTAGAAAAGATAAACGTGGCGGTGCTTGGATGAATAACTGGCATACTCATTACGAAAATAGTAATGCCGAGGAGTTGTTGCCTACTGCTTACATTGTATGTAACTTTCCTCCGTCATCGTCTAATAACCCTTCTTTATTAAGACATGATGATGTAGTAACATTATTTCATGAAATGGGACATGCTTTACATCATTTGTTAAGCAAAGTAAAAGAACCTTTTGTAAGTGGTATTAGTGGTGTTGCTTGGGATGTAGTTGAGTTCCCTTCTCAATTCCTAGAATACTTTGCTTATGATAAGGAAGTCTTGAAACTCTTTGCTAAACATCATAAAACAAGTGAGGTATTAAGTGATGCTGCTATCGATAGATTAATCAAAGCTAAAAACTTTCAATCTTCTTTGGCTCTTGTTCGTCAAGTAGAGTTTGCTTTATTTGATTTTAAACTTTATCAAAAACCACATGAAACACCAGATGATGTACAAAAACTAATAGATACCGTTCGAGATCAAGTAAGTGTAATCAAACCGCCTAAATACAATAAATTTCAAAATGGATTTGCTCATATTTTCTCAGGTGGATATAGTGCTGGGTATTACAGTTATAAGTGGGCAGAAGTTTTAAGTGCGGATGCCTTTTATTTGTTTTTGGATACAGACGTGTTCAATAAAGACTTGGCTTTAAAATATAAAGAATTAATCTTAGGGAAGGGCGGTTCTGTTGATATGGATAAGTTGTTTTTTGATTTAACCAATAGAAATCCAAGTGTTGATTCTTTACTTAAAATTGATGGAATTATCAGTTAAATTTGGTATAATACGGATTAATTTTAATATAACCAAGGAATTTTTATGAGTAGTGCGACTGAAACAATCAATAAGTTAAGTGAAGCTTTAAATACATTAATAACAGCATATGAAGAGTTACAAGGTGAAAATAACAAACTAGAAGTTGTTATTACTCAACTAAAAGAAGAAAAAGCAAATGTTGAACAAGAAAAAAATAAATTAGAAGAAGCTAAAGCTAAGGTTGAAGAGGAAAATTTCAGTCTTCAAGATAATCTTACTACTTTAAGTGATAACTCTGAAGAGCAAAATACTAGTATGTATAATATGCTTGATAAAATTGAGTTGTTACTTTCTAATGAAGTTGCTGTCCCTACTTATAATAAAAAAGAAGCTGCTCAGGAAACCAGTGTAAATAAACCTGTGGTCAATCAAGAACCTGAAAAATCTCAAAGTATAGTTGATGATGAAGTATCTACTCTTCTTCAAGAAGACAAGAAAGAGCCAGAAAATAATCCTGACAATAAGATTGATTTAAATCGCATGGCATCTTTGTTGAATGGTTTTAACAAATAATCTTTAATGATTACACTTCTTAATAAAGAAACCTTATATAATACTTTTGGAGTTAATGACTTTGACTCTTTAGGGGAGGCTATTAACAATATGGCCCCTTCTATGGTTGAGTATTATTTATCTGATTTATGCGATTACTCAAGTATAAATGATGCAGGAAATGGTTTTTACTTAAATCGTAGAAATATTGAAAATAGCATAAATATAAGTGATTATAATATTTATATAGATTATAATGAAGATATCTTTTTAGAAATAGAAATATCTGAAGATGACTATGAAACTGGATCTTTATGGTAATATTAAATAGCTGTCACTATTTTGTATGTCAGTTATAGATATATAAACTTTATACATCACCAACTTTTCCTAAAACAAATCACCTGTCTTTATTAAAATGACTATCAATGCGTTTTTCTATTATTCGCATGATCAAAAGGTTTTTGCTAAAAAGAGAGTGTTTCGATTAATATTTCTACCTAGTCACTCCAAAAATTTGCTTTTCTTTCTATCATGTATAGATAAAATAGTATTAAAACCTTACAGTAGTAATATTTCGCTACAAAATTATCTCATAAATGTCAAGCACATGAATCTGGAAACAAATAGTTGCAAAGGAAGGACAAATAAACACCTTTGCTAATTATTACTATATTTCCAAGTTTCTCAATCATATCTTTAATTATCATGAATTTTTAAAAGCAAGTATTAAGAGTTTTATTACTTGGTAAGTTTTCGCTATCATTAACAAGTCTATAGGATTTCCCATTAAGATATTTTTGATTTATTACGAGTGAATCTATTTATTCAAATAAGATTACATGATTGGAGATATGTTCGCAATAATTGGATATATCTTATTTATTGCTTTATATTGTATTTTAGTATTGGAAACTATAATTTCCAAACTAAATCATATTTATCAAAACACCCTCGGATTATGATTGAAATGGACTTATGGTATTGTATGACAAAGATTTTATGGGTATATTATTTTGAGTAATATGGAGTCTAATTTATAAAAAGAAATGGTTTTTACAATCTACCTTCTTTTCCCTTTTGAAAACTCAGTCATGTATTGTGCGATTTCATTTAAATGTATTATATCTTTTACTGCTCCAGCTTCAATGGCTTTAGCAGGCATTCCAAACACAACGCAACTTTCTTCATTTTGAGCAACAGTATAAGCACCATTGTCAAATAGTTCTTTCATTCCAATTGAACCATCATCACCCATTCCGGTCATCATAATTGCCATTGCACTACCCCCAACATTATTATTTACGCTTCTAAACATAATATCAACGCTTGGTTTGTGACGACTTACTTTTACTGTATCCAAAAGCTTCGTCATATAGGAACCATCTCTTTGTTTTTCAATGGTTAAGTGCATATTTCCAGGAGATAAGTAAGCATGTGATTTTTCTAGAGTCATTCCATCTTTTGCTTCACATACATTTACATTTGAATTGTCATTTAAACGGTGTGCAAATGAATTTGAAAAACCATAGGGAATATGTTGAGTAATAACAATGGGAGGTAAATTGTCAGGCAGAGACTTAAAAACATTTAGTAAAGACTCCACACCTCCTGTTGATGAACCAATTGCAATTACTTTTTTTCCTGGTAAAAATGCAGGAGCACTTGGAAGTACAACATCAGGATGATTCTTTAGTTCAATTTCAAGAGATATTTTTGAGGTAGTCTTTGGTTTTTTAAGTGCTTTTGGCTTTTTAAGTGTATATCTTTTAAGTAGAAAAGTTAAGTTAAGCATAGTATCTTTAATTCTTGCTTGAAATGACGACATGGGTTCATTATTTTCAGGTTTTGGTATAAAGCCCACTGCCCCATCATCAAAAATATCATTTCCTCTAACACTTTCACCTGAAACTACAACTGCTGGCATTGGATGCAGTCTCATAAGATTTCTTAAAAATGTAACTCCATCCATTTTAGGCATATTGATGTCAATTGTTACAATATCTGGTTCATACTGTTTGATTTTTTCTCTGGCATCAAATGCATCAACAGCTTCCGCAATAACTTCGAATTCATCAATACTACTAATCATATCTTTTAATATTCGTCTCATTGAAAGTGAATCATCAATTACTAATACAGTGTACATTTAATCATATAACCTTTAAAATAAATCAATTTCCATTTGTTCTTCTGGTTGATCATCTGCTCCAAATAAATCAACACCACCTGCATATTCTTTGATAACTGGTTCTTTTGTAATTTCTTTTTGAAGTGCTTTTTCTTCTCCAAGAATTTTAGAATCAGTTTCACTTTTTTGTGTCACTTTTATAAAGGTATCAAACTCATTGGTTAGGAGTATCAGTCGACCGTGTTCACCACGTGTGTGTTCAGATAAAAGTTTAAAACCTTCAGCTTTACAAAAATCTTTTGCAAACTCAACGTTTCTATGTCCAATACTATTTGCCATAGAAACGTTGAGAGACATAATATCTGCACCACCTGATATTTTGGCAACCATAGTATTTTTGTTACACCCTAGTTTATACATTTCATTTAGCATTGCCTCAACTGAATAAAGTCCATACTTCATATCTTCATTAGAGTTTTGTGTACTTGGTAATAAAAAATGATTCATCGCTTTAATTTTTGTACTAGTATCATAAAACATTATAGCAACACAAGAACCCAACAAGGTTTTAAATGCAATTTGTTCTTCATCTCGACCCACAGCAAATTCACCACCAATGATGGTATGTGCATTATAGCCTTTTATTTTTTGGTTAAATCTTGCATTGGATGCTTTTTCAATTCTTCCGTCTTTATGGCCGATTATAATCAATTAAAATCCTTAGTCTTAACAAAAATATTTTGACCTACCCTTTGCACATAGTTAATTAACTCATGTGGATTTTCAGAGTGACCAATATATAAGGTACCACCAATACGAAGGTGCTTAAACAATTTTTTCAAAATAATATTTTGATCTTTAGCAGAAAAATATATTAAAACATTTCTACAGAAAATCACATCAAATTGATGATTTTTAAATGGGTAAGCTGAATCACTAAGATTCATCACTTGAAACTTTACCATTCTCTTCAATTCATCTTTAACTTTTATCAAAATTTCTTCTGAAGCGAGTCCTTTCTTAACTCTCTTTTTAAAGTATTTTTGAGGACTTATCCAGTCAGGAAATTCTTTAGAACTTTTAGAAAACCTATATATACCATCTGCTGCATACTGTAAAACTTTTGTATCAATATCTGTAGCAATAATGGATGACTTAATTCTGCTATTGTATAAAGTATTTGCTTCTAAGATAGTCATTGCCATAGAATAAGGTTCTTCTCCTGTTGATGAAGCTGAACAATACATGTTGATATCTTTTCCTGATTTTGTAAATTCAGGAAGTACTCTATCTCTTAGGTCCTCAAAATGAAAATCTTCTCTAAAAAAATGAGTTTTGTTGGTTGTAAATGAATTAATGAATTCTGTAACATAATTTTCTTCATTTTGGATTGATTTTAATAAATCATCAATATCACCCTTAAATTTCGTATCTCTACGTAATTTATGAAGTCTATTTGCTATCATGATATCTTTATTTTCAGAAAGTGTTATACCTGTGAGAGAATAAAGAATATCTTTGACTTTTTTGTGTAGCTTTTCGGTTTCTTCCATATTATGATGCATTTTTAGATTGCAGCATATTCCTATCGATTTTTTTCTGTGCTTCAATGATACCTAAAATATCAAGAATAAGACCAATACTTCCATCACCTCTAACGGTTGCAGCACCTACACCTTCAACACTTCTAAAGTTTTTGTCTAAAGGTTTCACAACAACTTGATGTTGATGCAAAAATTCATCAATAAAAATGGCAATTTTAGAATTACCAGATTTAACAACGATTAACATTCCTTTTTCAAGCTCCATATGCTTAGGCTCTACTCCAAATAATTGATGAATTCTAACAACTGGAATAAACTCTTCTCTTAACATCAATAAATCTTGAGTACCATCACCAATTTTCTTAATCATTTCAGGTGTTGGTTGAAGAGATTCAACAATAGCACTTAATGGTAAAATGTATTTTTGTTCACCAACGGCTATATCTAAACCATCTAAAATTGCAAGTGTAAGAGGAAGCATAATTGTAATTGTAGTACCAATTCCAAGTCCAGTATCAAGTTTGATTGCACCGCCGAGCTTGTGAATATTTGTTTTTACAACATCCATTCCAACACCACGACCAGAAATATCAGTAACTGCATCAGCTGTACTAACCCCAGCACCAAATATTAACATAGCTTTATCATTATCAGTCATTTGTGCCGCTTGATTTTCATCAATACTTCCATTTGCCAGACATTTAGCTAAAACTTTATCCGTATCAATACCTGCTCCATCGTCTTTGATGGTAATAATCATTTGACCATTAGCTTGTTCGGCTGACATAACGATAGACCCAGTCTCATCTTTTCCTGTTCTAACTCTTTCTTCAGGAGTTTCAAGTCCATGATCAAGTGAGTTTCTAACAATATGCATAAGAGGATCAGTCAAACCCTCAATCATTGCCTTGTCAATTTCAACTCCATCACCATAGTGTTTAAAGTCAATTTTTTTGCCTAATTTTTTAGATATATCTCGTACTACTTTTGGAAATTTAGAATAAATTGATTCCATTGGAACCATACGAATGCTCATAATAGAGTCTTGCATATCTCTAATATGTCGTTCAAGTAATTCAAGTCGTTCTAATACAGAACTTCTAACTTTATTGTCTTCAATAGTAGTGGTAAATTGAGTTAACATTGCATTGGTAATAACAAGATCACCAACATTATTCATAAGTAAATCAATTTTATCTAGATTTACTCTAATATTGTTTGTTGCAGCAGATTTTTTTGATGTTGCTTGTTCTTCTTTAGGTTTTTTAACTGATTTTTTAACTGGTGCTGCTTGAACAGCAACAGGAGTTTTAGGCTCTTCTTTAACTTCTTGGGTAACAACAGGTTGACTAACAGGTTTATCTACTATTGGTTCATCTGCGGTTGTTTCAGGTGTAATGTCTGGCATATCATCAAAAAATCCAAAATCATCATTTTCCTCATAGTCTCTAAGAGCAACATCTGGAGCAATTTTTGCTGCAGCTTCCAATTTATCATCAAAAAAGCCAAAGGCTTCATTATCGTCATTTTCCATAATATTGTTATCATCTGCAAAAAAACCGTAAGAAGAACTTCCTTTTTTCTTCTCAAGCTCATCTTCGTAAAAGCCGAAGGAATCAGAATCTTGATCTGTTGATATTTGATTGAAATTATTGAAGGCTTGTTTCTCAGTAGAAACAGTATTTGTTTTTTCAATTGGGGCTTCAGATTTTTTAGAAGCAACTGCTTCACCATTAATATAAGCTCGAAGGTCAACCAATAATTCTGTAGTCATTTCAGTAAATGTGTCACGAGTTAATTCTTCAGAAACTTCTAATTCTAGAAGCTCTTTCATTACATCAAGGCCGTCAATGAGTGTTTCAACCATTTCAGGAATGAATTCAATATCATGATTTCTTAATTTATCCATCAAATTTTCAACATCATGAGTAAATTCTGCAAATAATGCGAGTTCAACGGATGCACCACTTCCTTTTAAAGTATGTACGTCTCTAAAAAGTTGTCCCATCTGTTCATCAGACAGAGTTTCTGTATTTTCTGCTTCTAACAGAAGGTTATCTGCTGATTCAAATAATTCCTCAGCTTCTTCTACAAACATCTCTCTATATTTAGATATATCAAAACCTGCCATGACTACACCTTTATGTTAAAAATTATTAATTATCTACTTAGTACTATATTTACTGCTTTTAGTAATTGATCCGGAACAAATGGTTTAACTATCCATCCAGTTGCTCCTGCAGCTTTTCCTTTAGCTTTCATCTCATCACTTCTCTCAGTTGTTAAAACCAAGATAGGTCGCGCTGAATAAGCGGGTACTTTTCTTAACTCACCAATTAAAGTAAGACCATCCATATTTGGCATATTCACATCTGTTATTATTAAATCGAATGTAGTATTCTTGGCTTTTTCAAGACCATCTACGCCATCTACAGCTTCAACAACATCATTATAACCACCCTCATTAAGAGCGTAGTTTAACATATCTCTCAACATTGTTGAATCGTCTACTATTAATAGCTTCGCCATAAAAACCCCTTATATCTATTGTTATTTTTTAATTATTTATTTAATTACCTCTATATTAACCAAAGAAGCATTAAACTATTATAAAAATTATAAACTTGATGAAGCCAATTCTATTCGGTCTTTACTTACTTTCAAGACCTTAAGTTCAACCTCTTGACCAACACTTAAAACATCAGTTACTTTATTAACTCTTTGCTTTGAAATTTTAGAAATGTGCAGTAATCCTTCACCACCTTTTGGTAATACAACAAAGGCACCAAAGTCAACAATTCTTTCAACTTTTCCAGTCAAAATTTGATCAATTTCATATATTTTTTCGAAATCAATATTTTTAGATGGCTTTCTACCGCCACCAGCTGGTGCATTATCAGTAATTGATTTAATATGAGCACAAGCATCAAGTACATTTTGCTTATTATCACCACTTACTTTTACGTTACCACTGTCTCTATCTAGGTCAATTCCAACTTCAAATTTTTCGATGATTCCTTTGATAGTAGCCCCTGCTCTTCCAATTACGACCATAATTTTACTTGCATCAATTGCAAATTGCTCAATTAACGGCAAAGCTTCACTTGGAACAATATTTTGGGCAGCTTCTTCCATAAGTCCTAGGATGTGATTTTTTCCTTCATTTGCTTGACTTAAGGCTTCTTCTAGAACTTTCAGTTCAATTCCACCTAGTTTAATGTCCATTTGTAAAGCAGTAATTCCATCTTTAGTACCAGCAACTTTAAAGTCCATATCACCATCATGATCTTCAAGACCCATAATATCTGTAAGGATTGAGTAATTTTCACCCTCAACAACCATACCCATAGCAACACCAGCAACTAAATTTGAAATAGGTACACCAGCTGCTTTTAATGCTAAAGAACCTCCACAAACAGTCGCCATTGAGGAAGAACCATTTGACTCAAGAATTTCAGAAACCAATCGAATTGTGTCGGTAAAGTCTTTATCAATTGATGATTCTAAGGCTTTTTTTGCAAGATTTCCATGACCCAATTCTCTACGCCCTACACCAAACATAGGTTTTGCTTCACCTACACTAAATCCAGGGAAATTATAATGAACGATAAAGTTTTCAGTTGAAGCAGTTCTTTCTGTTAGAACTTCATACATTTGACCATTTTTCCCATCAGTCAAAGTTCCTACTACTAAAGCTTGTGTTTCACCTCGGGTAAATAAACAAGAACTATGTGCTGATGGTAAAATATTTGTATCAATTGTAATTGGTCGAACTGTAGTAAGTCCTCTTCCATCTGCTCTTACTTTATCATTAACAATCATACTTCTAACAAGTTCTCTTTTAACCGTAGTAACTGCTTCATAAACAGTACTCAATTCTAATTCTTTTTCTACACTATAGCTATCAACTTGAATGAGTTTAGCAACATCTTTTAATTCTGTAGCTCTTTCACTTTTTGCAAGTTTTTTGATGGCTTCACTAATTTGTGAACTATAATTATCTCTTACATAAGAAATAACTGATTCTTCAATTGAAAAAGATACCAAGTCAACATCTTTTTGTTCTTTTGAAACATTTTCAAAACTAGCTTCAAAAGCTTCATTAGCTTCTTTTAGTGCTTCTTGCGCGATACCAATTGCCTCAACTAAATCCTGAGTTGATACTTCGTTTGCATTGTGGATTTTAGAAAATGCTTCAATATCAACTTCAACCATATCTTCTGATGAAATTGATTTCATTTCAATCATAAGTAGTTCTGCTTTTGAACCAGCTACATAAAGGTCCAGTGTAGATTCACCCATTTTTGACATATTAGGGTTAACAACATACTCGCCTTCAATTTTTGCAATTCTAACTCCTGCAACAGATTTTTTAATAGGTAAATCTGATGTATACATAGCTGCTGATGCTGCATTTAGTGCAAGAGCTTGAATATCAACAGTTTTATCTGCACTTAAAACCATAACTGTAATAGTAGTTGGGTATACGTATCCTTTTGGAAATAATGGTCTTAAACTTCTATCAATAACTCTTGAAGTTAAAGTTTCAAATTCGCTAGGTTTTGCCTCTCTTTTGAAAAAACCACCTGGAAGTTTTGCTGCAGCATAAGTTTTTTCAATGTATTGTACTGTTAGTGGAGTAAAATCCGCATCCACTGGATTATCAAATTCACTTACTATTGTTGCCAAAACAACCGCCTTACCTTTTTTTGCTAGAACAGAGCCATTTGCCTGCTTTGCAACCTTATTAAATTCATATATTTCTTCTTGACCATTTAACTCAAATTCGCATACTGTTGACATTATTTTTCCTTAATCATTTTTAAATTCTCTTCGTAGGTAACTCTTTTTAATTCTTCATAATAAAAATCTATTAGCACAAAGTGTTGAAGTTTTTTTACATAGTATAAATCATCTGCAATAGACTCAATAATTGGTGCACTTACATCCGGTAAAATAGGAACTGCAACAGAAACTGACTTTGAGCCCAGATTTATTGCTGTTTTAATACACGCCATCATTGTTATACTAGTATTTAATCCTTCATCAATTAACAATACATTTTTATTATGAAGATCTGTTATTGGGTCACCGCCTCTATATCTGTGAACACGCTTTAATACACTTTCGTCATAAATACGTTTGGAATTAGAAAAAATACAATCCAAACTTATGTCAAAAGCTTTGACCAACTCCTCATGAATTACAACCTCTTCACTCTCACTTACAATAGCAACTTCGCATTCATCATTATTTGGTGCAAATACTTTACTGGTGAACAAGAAGTCAAATTCTGCATTGAGTTTTTTTGCAATTTTGTAAGCAATTGGAGTACCACCACTTGATGTGGAAAGTACAACCCAATTTTCTTTTTTCATTTTTTCAATAGGTAAGACTGAAATGAGCTGCTCTGCGGCATCATCTCTGTCTCTGAAATATTTTTTAGCTTCTTTCAAATCAATTCTCTTTTATTTTTTTTGCAAAGTTAACACCACCAAGCTGCTTTAATTCTAGAGTAAAAAAGATTGTGTCTTGATAAACAGCAGAGGTGTCATTACTAGAATCTGATGCAACCAATTCTTTTCCATATTTAATATCGAAATTCCAACAACTGTCATCTATGTTTAAAGAAATCGAATCTTTACTTATAAGATGTTTATGAACATTGTAATCTCGCTCATATGTTAAAGTAAAATCATCTTGAAACTCAAATCCTGTATTTAAAGTATAAGATTCCAAGTCTTCTTTTCCTGAATTTGGAGTATCTTTTGAAACATAGTACGTTGCATTAAAAAAATAATCATCATAGGAGAGATTTAGTCCTGAAGAAGATTCTGTAAATTCTTCATCTTCTTGAGAATAAACAAATCTATTAGATACACTTCCTATACTATGGTTAAATGTTAACTCGTTTTCTAAATCAGAGAGTTTGGCATCTAGGTCGTTGAAAATAATCGATTGTTTTATTTTATGATTGATAATTTGAGCTAAATCCTCATTATCATAAATTGAGTGATTTAAAGAAAAATCAACAGCTTTCTTAGTTTCAGAAATTGAAAAAGGTTCAAGTTCAGAATCATAAGTTGTAATAGAATATAAATCACCGGATTCAGTTAATGTGGTAGGTAATTTTAAATCAACATTAAAATTTACCGTGTGAATATAATTATCATATGGCTTCGTGATATCAGTACCCAAGGTAACAACAGTTAAGTTCTCCACAAATGTTCCATCATCAAAATTATTTGAAGTATTCGAGTAAGCTAGATGTGATACTGTAGTGGTATTTTTTAGTGTCAATCTAACATAATCATCCAATAAAAAGTAACTATAAGTAAAGGGTATACTCAAATCAATTTGATTTGCATTGACCCCTTCCCTTCTTGTATAATTTGTATAAATTGTATCTGTTGAATATAGTAATTTATCGAACAATATAGGTTCAGAATATGTGTGAAATTGTGCCTGTGGTAATTTTTGCATGGTTTTATCATTGGAGTCCAAACTGGTGTCTAAATAGTGTGTAAAATAGATACCCGAATAGCTTGAAGGAGTATTATAGAAATAATTAATATTAGATTCAATTTTTTTCTCATAAGACTCTTTATGATTATCAGATTCTAAGTTTTTAAATTCTACATCATTTATCCAATCTACGTTTATAAACAAACCATCTTGATTTTCAATATTTTTTGTTAATAATTTTTCTCTTTTATATTGTAAATTAAAACCAAAATGTCTATCGTGTTTTAATGCATTTTCAGTAGCATAATCATCTTTTTCAGAGAATATACCAGTATTGAAATATAGAGTTGAATATGGTGAATCCGCATATCTGAGATAGGTATAAATACCTTTTCCTCTTTTTGTTCGAATCTGAGGTATAATTTCAACATCATAGTCATCTTCGGGTGCCCAATAAATGGGTTGGTTAATCAACAAACCCTCTTTACTGGATTGACCAATAGAAGGTATTAAAGCACCAGATCTTCTAGTATCATCAGTTGGGAATGCAAAATAAGGTAAGTAAAAAACAGGGACTGAGCCAATATAGATTTTATTATTAAAAGTCTCAACCCATTGGCTTTTCGTGTCGTACGTCCCACTTGAAAAATCAATTGTCCAGTCAGGGTCATCACAATCACATGAAGATAAAATTGATTTCTCCAATTCTACTACTTCGGTGGTTTTTTTAGATTTGGACGAGTTAATCCACAAAGGAGAATTTTGATTGATTAGTAAGGTTGGAGTCTGACTTAAATCACCAGACTTCATATTGATAAATGAATAATTGCTATTTGAATGTAAATTATTATCTTTTAAAATTACCACTTCATCAAATAGCTCAAAGGTTTCATTCTTTCTATTATAAATTACTTTTTGCGCTGTCATATAGTAAGATTTTGAAAATATCACAACATCACCAGTTGCAGTTACAATGTTATCTTTTGTGTCCAGCTTATTGGCAAAAATTTGATATTTTTCTTGCTTTAAGCTTTTTTCTGATTTACTTGTATTTGGCGTTTTGAGATTTTTCTTATGCATACTTTCAATAGCATTTGCTGCAAAGACTGAAGATGTTAGCGTAAATATTAATAGTGAAGTTTTAAGCATTTACTACCAATGTTTTAGCAATTTTATCATGAAGCGTTTGTTTCCCATCAGTAAAAAATCCTATGATAAAACCAACATAGACAATATATTCACTGAAAATTCTTGTTATTGAGCGAACTAATGATGTGGTAAGAGTAACTCTACCAAAATGATTATAGTCTATAACTCTTATTTTTGTAACAATTTTTCCTATTGTAGCACCATAATACCAAACAAAAAAACTTTGATAAGCAAATTTTAGAAGTAATACTTGCATAACATGTTCACTAATAATAATGAGCATATTTATAAGTTGTCCATCAGATGAAGTTATTTGATCCCAGAAAAGCAATACAAAAACCAAAGATATTAGTAAATCATCAATAATAAAGGCAGTGATTCTCGATGAAAATGAAGCAAGCTGTAAGTTGTCGTTATTCATATATATTATAAACCTATTACTTTAAAGCTTGATATGCGATATCAGTTCTTATTTTTTTACCTACAAAGTGTACTTGTCCACATAAGGCATATGCTCTATCTCTTGCAATTTTAATTGACTCACCAAAACCTACACAAACCAAAACTCTTCCACCTGTTGCAAATAGTTTACCATCTTCTTTTGAAACTCCTGCATAAGCTATATGAGAATTATTTAAAAGATCCTCGTCAACAATGGTATCAACAATGATTTCAGCTGGCTCACTGCTGCTATATGGATAGTTTGCACTGGCCATTACAACACCAACACCAAAATCTTTTTTTATTTTTATATCAAGATTCTTTAAGTCTCTTGTAGCACCTTTATAAAAAAGTTCACTTACAGGAGTTTCAAGTAAAGGCATCAAAATTTCACACTCAGGATCACCAAATCTAACATTGTACTCAAGAATGATTGGTTCACCTTTAACTACCATAACACCAATAAAAAGAACACCTTCAAAGGGAGCACCCTCTTCTTTCATACCTTTTAAAGTTGGTTTAATTACTCGCTCTTCTACTTTTTTATAAATTTCATCATCAACCAGTGGTGTTGGAGCATAAGCACCCATACCTCCAGTATTTGGTCCAGTGTCACCATCACCAATTCTTTTGTGATCTTGAGCCGCAGGAAGAACCTTATAGTTCTCTCCATCACAAATTGCAAATATTGACAATTCATAACCATCAAGAAACTCTTCAACAACTACGGTTGACCCAGCATCTCCAAAACTGACACCTTTTAACATATCAGATACGGCATCCTTGGCTTCGTCTTTACTTTGTGCAATTATTACGCCTTTTCCAGCGCATAAACCATCTGCTTTAACAACAATTGGAGTCTTCATTGTATCAATGAAGTTATTAGCATCAGATATTGAATTGGTCTCAATAAATGCAGCTGTTGGAACATTGAACTTCTTCAACATATTTTTCATGTAAACTTTTGAGCCCTCTAAGCGAGCGGCTGCTGCACTTGGTCCAAAAATAACCAAATCATTTTCTTTAAAAATATCAACTACTCCATCAACTAAAGGAGCTTCAGGGCCAACTATAGTTAAATCAATAGTATTTTCTTTAGCCCAAATAGCCAAATCACCATAATCTTTAATATTAATATTTGTACCTAAAGTATCAGTAGCTCCATTACCAGGCATAAAAAATAAATTATGTTTGTTTTCTTTAAATATACTCAAGCCAATAGAATATTCTCTACCACCACTTCCTAAAATTAAAATATTCACTTATTTTCCTTATATGACTTATAATACCTAGAGAAAAACAACAAGATATTGGTTTTCTTTAAGTATGTAATCCAAGTAGCCGTTAACCATCAATATGGCCCACAAAAGCCAATGACTGCACGTAAGAATTATACTTTAGGAACGCAAAAAACAAAAGCTTAAGCGCTACACACCATCTAATTACAATTACACACATAAATACAGTATCGGACCCTCAACAATGGAAATCCCGAACCACTTAGATATAAACTATTTTATCCAATTGTGAGTAAATTAAAGATTAAAAATTGAGAAAATAATTATTTCGTTTTAAATAGAAGTTTTAAACATCATATATAGAAAATTAAGTAAAACTTTTAGCAAACTGTATACAATCAGCAATTGATTGTGAAGGAGAAATTTTGCAACTTATATTTTTAGGTAAATAAGAGGCTGTTGTTTTACCAATGCTTATTGCTTGATAAGTTTCATTCCAGTTGTAGATATTAAAAAAACATTTTACAGTTGAAGGAGAAGAAAAAATTATAATTGAATAATCAGGAATTTTAATAGCTTCTTTCAACTTATTACAAGTTGTTTCATAAGTAATTAATTCATCAATTCTTACATTAGAATCTTTTAATATTTGGGTTAGATTAGATACAATTTTTTTAGCTCTAATATACAAAACCCTTTTATTGTGTAAATCATTTTTAATTTCATGTGCAAAGTCATCACCATGGCTACATTTTCCAACAAAAGCAGTTATACCACCCTCTTCTTTTATTATAGTATTTGTCTTTTTAGCAATGGCGTAAGAAGGGATTTTCTTCCAGTTTTTATTAAATGAGTTAATTGAATATATTGCATTTTTTGAAGTAAATATCAAAGCATCGTAGTTTTCTAAATTAACATCTTGGGGAATATATTTGATATTTAGTAGAGGGATATTAAGAACTCCCTCTATTTTTTGGTCATTTAAAATAAATATTTTTTTCATAAAGATCTAATATTTAATTACAACTTCTTTTTCTTCTTCTCTTTCACCTTTTCCACGCGTTACTATATGAACTGGTGTTCCTTCGAGATTAAGTTTTTCTCGTAGAAAGTTAATTAAGTATCTCTTGTAAGAAAAGTGCAATAGTCTAGGTTTATTCATAATCAACGCAACCCTAGGTGGTTTAGTAGCAAATTGTGTTGTATAATAAATTCTTAGATAAGCTCCATTTGGGCTTGGAAGAGAATGTCTTCTAGTTGCCGTATCAATAATTTCATTTAAGACTGATGTTGAAATTCGTTGAGAGTAATTTTCATGTATTTCAACCAAAGTATCTTTAAGTCTATCAATACTTCTTCCAGTTTTTGCAGATACTGCAATAATTGGAGCATAATATAAAAATCTGAATCTTCTTCTTACTTCAGCTTCAACTTTTTTGAAAGTATCGACGTTTTCATCCCATTTATTAAGAACAATGATAGTACCTAAACCAAATTCATCAACTAAACCT